>ENA-UOOK01000393-UOOK01000393.1-fermentation-metagenome-genome-assembly--contig:-NODE-393-length-57454-cov-4.288437_pt1 | contig 57454 bp, 38 predicted proteins | sample MGYA00245777_ERZ724023 | MGnify/ENA primary metagenome ERZ724023 (study PRJEB28704, sample SAMN03018312) | fermentation metagenome | biome: anthropogenic terrestrial biome; feature: soil; material... | reverse complement strand
TAAGGCTTTTCATTCGGAATTCAGCCGCCAGCCTGCGCTTTTGGAAAAACGGATAGTTTTCGTATGTGACAGCATCGGACGACCGGTAGCGACCGGATGCCTGTGGCCGGGAAACGAGCTGGATATCCCCATGGAGCGCCTGCATTGGTTAGCCGTGGTTCCTGGCCTTCAGGGGCGCGGCATAGGGAAAGCGCTGCTGGCAAAGCTGGCAGAGCTTTACCGTGCCGAGGGCTGCACAGGCGGCATATACCTGTTTGCGCAGGCTGCCAATCTGCGCGCCATCGGCATTTTCCGCCAGTTTGGCTTCAAGCCTTATATGGAAGCAGAAGCGGGGCTTGTCCGCATACCGGGCGTCCGCTTTGGAGAAAAGCTTCGTTCGGAATGGCAAAGCATTGACGAAAAACTGGGACGAAGGGTATTTAGCGGAACGGAAGCCGGCGAGGGAAGCGGCGGCAGCGTTGACAAGGGTGCTCCGGCCATGTTTTTCGAGCACAAAACCATGTTTGGCAAATGCCGCTCCTGCAAGGTATTTGAAATCTCCGCGCCAACTCAGTCGGGCTATACTCCACATTTTCACGATTATTCCCAGATCTGGTATGTTACGCGGGGAAGCTGCGAGCATGTGGTGGAAGGCCAGCAATATGAAATGTTTGTGGGAGACGCTTTCCTGCTTCCGCCGAAGGTGACGCACACCACGCTGCTGCGCGAGGGCGCAAGCATTATCGGCTGCGAGTTCTACATGGAGGAGCTTCTTTCTAGGCAGACCGATTCCTATGACAGATTCCGCGAGATCACTCAGAATATTTCGTTCACGATGCTGTTTCAGCGGGAGCTTTACTGCGCCCAGCCCAAATTTACCTTTAGCCACAAAGGACAGCGGGCGGTAGAAAAGCTGATGCATTCCATGCTGGAGGAATATACGGGTGAAGAGGAATTCTATGAAGACTATCTGCACCTGCAGATTCTGGAGCTGCTGCTGATCTTTGCCCGCGAGTACAAACAGTTTCCTTCCTACGAAGTATCGGAAAAAATATATGATAAATACCGCAGTATGGTAGAAACAGCCATACAATACATCGACGGGCATTATGAAGACCCGCTGACTCTGGATGAAATCTGCAGGATCTCGATGGTATCCAAGACCTACTTCTGTTATTTATTCAAAATGCTTACGGGACAAACCTTTGTGGAATACCTGACAAATCTGCGTATCAGCAAGGCCATGGAGCTTCTTCGCAACACCGACCGCTCTGTGATTGATATTGCCCAGTCCGTCGGTTTTCGGGATTCAACCCATTTTTCCCGTACCTTCAAGCACCTGAAGGGTATTTCACCGCGTCAGTACCGTTTTTCATCCAAGCATCTGTGAATTTATCACAGCAAAAGGGACCGCTTTAAGGCGGTCCTTTTTAAAAAAGCGCCCGGAGGGAAGCTATTCGCCCTGTACGGGTAAATGCGTCTTTAAAGGCAAAGGGCGTCCCCTTGCTGTCGACCAGCACAGCGGCATGCGCGTCATCCATCCGCTTAAAGCGGATCTCCACCTCCAGCGGTTCCGAAAAGCTGAAAGACTGCATTTTTTCTATTTTTTTCATGGCCTCGCGGACCCCGTCCTGAATACGGCGGCAGCTTTCCAGGGGATGGAGGCTGATGGCCGAACTCCAGGAGAGGCTTTCCTTGGTCTGAACCGTAACTGCCCACGGAAAAGATTCCCGGGCCTGGGCGACGGTTTTATCGTCGGACGAAACAAACAGAACGGGGACTCCGCAGGCGCCGGCAAAAGCGGCGTCTATTTCCAGCTCGCCCACTTCCCGGCCGTTAATTTTATAATACTGAAACGCAGTCGAGCTGTAAGTGTGGGCAAGCGTAGCCTCAAAGGTGTTTTCCCGGCTGTGATAACCGATGAAAAGCACGCCCCCGAAGGTTTCGTCAATTTTTGGGAAACGCCCTTTATGCCCTGCACCGGAAACAATCCGGCAGCGGGTATCCAGTGAATCGTAGTCAAGATTCACGCCGGTTCCGTGATTATCCCATACGATCACTTCTTCCGCGCCCTGTTCAAACAGAGCCAAAGCCGCCGCATTTGCCTCCCTTGTGGCCTGGCGAAAGGCAAAGGCAGCATTCGGGCTCTCTTTCAGCCCTTTTCCGGGGCTCCCGGTAACGCAGGCTGCCCCCTCGCAATCCACGGCAATGTAAAATTTCTTTTTCATTATCATTAGATATCCTCCCTGGGTAAATTTTATTGTTTCAGCAGTTTATCGGTTCTAATCAGCACCGCGCCCAAAATCTGCGGCGCTGCAAAGCGGCGCGAGACATGGTATCATTGAGCATCGCCGCAGGCGGGCCATGAAAATAATGATAATAATCATCTTGCGGTTATTATATCATATGGCTGCGTTCAGAAACGGACTTATCGTACACATTATTTGACGTTTTTTCAATAATTTTCAGTTTGGAAACTAAAACACGGGGATATGATTTCTTCATTAACATACAAAGGCCGCATAAGCCTGCCGCTGCCCCGCATAAAGCATCATTATGCGGGGCAGCGCTCTGGAGCAGGCTTTCTCTTCCGGAAATATCAGATCGGCCTCTTTAAGTTATATGAAAACTGTCTACAGGAGCCTGTTTTCTATTCTTACTTTTACAGGAGAGTCCGTTTTGTTAAGGGCAGCGGCAGAATCGCGTACGACATATCTGATCTGCTGGGTGGGGAAGAAAACCGGAGAGGCTCCGTCCGTTTCGGCCAGCACCAGCATACCAAACTCATTCACATAAACCGGACCGCTTCCCGAAGTAGTAATTGCGGTAGCGACAGTAATGGTGTCCCCTACCGGACAGATCGCCTGAATGCCGGCCATGATGTTCGTGTCACAACCCGGAGGCAGGGGCGAAGGCGGGATAAGGTAGGTGATACTCGGATTATATACCGCTGTATCTCCCAAATAAACAGCCGCAATTTTATCCAGTTCGATATAGGCATATTCCCCGCCGCTCTCGATCATCAGCAGACCCGGCCCGGAGGCGGATACAGCGGTATAAACCTGCTGTGCCACACCCGATACCGTCGCCAGCTGTTCAAGGAACAGCGTCGTCGTTACTCCCGGATACAGCACAATCAACTGTTCCAGTAAATTTGCCAGCTGTGCTATCGCAAAGCAGGTTGACGATTCCTCCATGGTGCCCGCCGGGCCGGTATCCCCTGTCGGGCCCGTAGAGCCGGAATCTCCTGCAGGACCGGTGGGGCCGGCAGGCCCTTCCTGCAAGTCTTCCCGTATGATGGCCAACGCCCCCTTCAGCGGCACCTGAGCGGATAAATACACCGTCCCCGTGCTGACATTTTTCAGAGATAAAGTGACTGGAGCAGTTATGACCTCAATAATTCCCATTCCGTACACTTCGTCCTTTTTTATGGGGGAGTTGCCTTTTATTTCATCACCCTGTGAAGAAAACAGCGCAAAAGCTGTCCCATTTGAGGAATATGACGATTGTGCGGCAAGCCACCAGTTTATACTGTACCTGCCTGCTTCCTGAAAGGTGATCTCGCCGGTCACGCTGTTATAACTTATATTCCCAGTCAGATAGATCATGGTGTCAAAATACACATTTTCTCCCAAGCCAACGGATGCAGATGAGTTAAGCCCGATTTGAAGCGCAACATTGCCCATGATATTCCCTCCTTTCTATAGATGAAATGCTGTCAAAGCATAGTAAAACGCGTAACAGTACCTATTCCCATTTTATGACGCACCGGAAAATCGGGCACTTTGACCGCGTTAATTTCTAACTGGTAGCCTTCAGAATGTAAAAAAGGATAAAGAATGCGTCAATAAGGTTGTTGTTTTTCTTTAAAAGGCCGTGCTATCATAAGTTGAAACAAAAAGGAGGCTGGACAGAAAATGGAAATCGACGAGAGAACAAGGGCCTATATTATACCGGAACGCATCCTGTGGAAAACGGAGAATCAGGATGCGGATGTGGAAAATGAAACTACTTTGCTTGAAAAAAAGAGCGTGCAGATTTCCCTGCAGGCAGTTTCGCCTTGCATTCTGCGCAACAGAAGCGGACGGGCCGGCATCCTTTTGGATTTTGGAACCGAGCTGCACGGAGGCGTCCAGCTTCTCACCTGGAACTGTGGAAAAGCAAAAACAGCAAGGCTCCGGGTCCGGTTCGGAGAATCGGCTATGGAAGCAATGAGCGAACCGGGAGAAAAAAATTCCACAAACGATCACGCCATAAGAGATACCACTGTGGAAGCAAGCTTCCTGGGCCTTACCGAAATCGGAAATACAGGCTTTCGTTTTGTGCGTATCGATCTTTTGGAAAATAACAGCTTTTTGGAGCTGAAATCTGTCAGGGCGGTTTTTGTTTACCGGGACATTCCATACCTAGGGAGCTTTCGGTGCAGCGATCCGCTGCTGAATAAAATTTGGGAAACAGGCGCCCGGACCGTGCATCTGAATATGCAGGGCTATCTTTGGGATGGCATAAAACGTGACAGGCTTGTCTGGATTGGGGATATGTATCCGGAGGTTTCCGTCCTCCGTTCGGTGTTCGGCTTTGACAAAACGGTTCCGAAAAGTCTGGACTTTATCCGGGACGAAACCCCGCTCCCCCAGTGGATGAACGGTCTGCCCTCCTATTCCATGTGGTGGATTCTGATCCAGCACAGCTGGTATAGGCAAAACGGGGATCTTCCATATTTAAATGAACAAAAAGCTTATCTCCTGCCGCTTTTAAAGCAGCTTGAGGGATTTGTGAAGCCCGGCGGTCTTGAGCCGCCCCAAAACCTGTTTGCGGACTGGTCCTCCGTAGGAAACACACCGGCACAAACCGGAATTTTTCAATCTCTGCTGCTTTTGGCGCTGAGGGCGTCCGCGGAGCTCTGCATCACCCTGAATGAAAGGGAAGCGGCTTCCGATGCGCTTTCAGCGGCCCGGAAACTGGAAAAGAATCCGGTTTCCCACGGCGGAAGCAAGCAGGCGGCAGCCATGCTGGCGGTAGCCGGACTGGCCGATCCGCTGCAGACAAACCGGGATATCCTTTCCCCTGGGGGAGCCAAAGGGCTTTCAGCCTTTTTAGGATATTTTGTGCTGCAGGCAAAGGCGATGGCAGGAGATATTCCGGGCTGCCTCAGCCTGATACGGGAATATTGGGGAGGAATGTTGCAGCTTGGCGCGACTTCCTTCTGGGAGGAATTCGACATAGACTGGATGCAAAACGCCGGACGGATTGACGAAATCATTGCCGAAGACAAAAATGATGTCCACGGGGATACCGGAGAACACTGCTACAAAGGGTACCGGAAAAGCCTGTGCCACGGATGGGCGGCAGGCCCCACAGCCTGGCTGTCGGAGCATGTTCTTGGCATCTGCATCCTGCGCCCGGGCTGCAGGAAAGTAAATATTTCCCCTGCTCTTGGAGACCTTCAGTGGGTAGAGGGTACCTATCCGACACCCCATGGCCTCATCAGAGTCAGACACGAAAAAAAATCGGACGGTACGGTATGCAGCCAAATAGAAGCGCCGGAAGCGGTCACTATTATAAGAAAATAAAGTTCATTCTATATGAGCCTTCACGGATTCGTTGTAAAAGCAACGGAATTTTTTATTTCCTGCTTGAAATTACAGTATTCCCCAGTAAGAGCGAGGATGATCTGTGTGTCTTTCAGTCCCATATATAGTTGCTGTGGCCGTAAAAAGGTATGAAAAAACCACAAGGATAAACCCCGAAAACAAACCACAGTACAAAAGAACTGGTTTCCCAAAGGAAACCGGTCCTTTTTGTACCCTCCGCTTTTCTTTATGAAGAAAAGCCTGGTAAGCAGTAAACTTGTTTGCCGCAGAGCAAACAGAGATTTTCATTGCTGCACAGAATTTGTGAGACACCTGCGTTTGTGTGGCTCCTGGCGACCAACACGCCTTCCGAACTTAAGAAAAATAATTTCCCTATATTGTCGGCGGCAAGGATTTTTCCCTGAAAAAAGGCCAGCTTGGCAAGGGAACCGGGTAAAGAGCGCATCCAGACCTCATTTCCCTCAAAGTCAAAGGCGCCTATATAACCCTGGGATGTACAGGCAATCAGCAGTTTTTGTTCAGGCAGCAAAACGAGCCCTGTTACAGCACCGGCCAACTGCCGGACAAACAGCCTTTCGCAGGAATATTCTTTGCTTTCTTCGCCTTTCGCAGCCGCACGTATACGGTAGAGCTGTAAATTATTCCGGTGATTGACGCCGCAGGCAGTCAGTACAGCGTCACCTTCTTTGGAAGTTGCCAGAGCAGTGGTACGGCTTACCCAGCCCTCTGAAGCAATCCTTGCCCTGCATACACCATCATAATCCAATATTTCCACGCCGGAGTCGGCGCTCCTATGTCCTCCGGCAACAACCGCCTCCAGAATACCGTCGTTATTGACATCCATTAACTGAATAATACCAGGCACGGAAGCAAAATAATACGCAGCAAAAAGCTGCTCGCCGGTATCGGACAGCTTTCGCACGTGATTATCGCCGCAGCCGGCTAAAACAAACGGCTTTGCACCGCATAGACCGGACACCACTCTCACCGCCGCAGGGCTATCCATTTCCCACCACGGATATAAGGTGGGAATCCTTTGCAGGCGGACACTCCAGACAGAATCTCCATTTTCATGCAGAGAGCAGATACCGTTCTTTCCGTACCCCGCAAAAATCAGAAGTCCCTGGTTCGTTTTAACAGAGGAGAGGGAATGAATCGGTTCCTCCAGCCGTCTTTCCCAAACAGTTTCGCCGGAACGTTCCGTCATGGCGACCGTTCCGTCAATCGTGCCATAAAGCAGCCGCCCGTTCGGTGTCAGATCGGCTGCAGTAATGACGGAAGATGCTGACAGCCTGCAGGAAAGGCTGATTTCCGGCAGCGCTTCCTTTTTCTTCTCTGCATAGACACCGGGAACAGAGCTGTAGAAAAATAAAAGCGGAACAGGAAGGTGACCGCTGACAATCAGTTTATTTTCCGAAATGGCTGGTCTAGTCTGTACCTTGGAAGCACAGGCCGCGTGAGTAAAACAAACCGATTCTCCCCGCTTCAGCCTGCGGGCAATGCGGGAAGTAAACGCCGTCAGGCAGATTTCCGCATCTTCTTCAAGGTGGTATCTCCGACGGATAGCGGCAGCGGGGTTGGTTTCCGGAGAAACCGGCGGGGTCTTTCCGGGCTGAGTACGGTAGTTTATTCCCAGCGGAATTTTGGTGACAAAACGTATGCAATCATCGGAACACCTGCTCAGCAGATGAAAATAAATGGGAGCTCCGTCCGCCGATTTTCTTCGACAGCTTACGGTTTCGTCTGCAAGCTCCGCTGTTCCCGGAATCCGGAAATGGGTCTCTATGGCGTAGTCTCCGTCGCAGAGAGCGGTTATGGTATCCTGAAATACCACTCCCGTTCCGGGAACCAGGCGGATTTCCCGGATCCAGTCGGCTCCGTTTACGCCGGAAAGCTTCATGGCGGCATACATCGTACCGTCCAAGGCAGTTTCTGTTTTCAAAATCTGTGCAAAGCCGGGAATTTTGTCAGTTTTTCCATCCCGATATATGGTAACCAGAGAATGGTTTTCCGGTTCCGGCCAATGCAGGGAATCCTCGGCCGCAAAAAAACTGACTCCGAAAATCTGATAATCCAGAATGCTCATGGCGTCCGGATAAGAATGGGAGCCTCCCCCCAGCCCGTCCATCAGCAGATAATCATCCTTAGGCCCCCAGCCGCTTCGCATGGCAAGCTTGTCAAAGCAGCATTCTATTTGGGCGGCGGGAGGGGTGTCTACGGCATGCTCGGCGATAAGGGGAGCCTTTTCCCACGCATGGTATACGATGGGGTCGACGGGGATTACGGAGATTCCCGTTTTGCTTTCGGGCACAGTTTTGGGCAACCCGATGTCAAAGGAACGGGGAGGGAACGTGATGGGGCCGCAGTATCCTCTTCGGGAAAAGGGAGCCATTTCCTTGGCATACTGGTATTCCGGATTTTGAAAGTAGGCCGCGGCGGCGTTCAGGCAATAGCCGGGAAACTGTCTTAAAATATCGCTGTCCCCGGCGTTCGGCATATACCCTTCGTTGTTGATTACCGCCAAAGCGCAGTCCGCAGCTTTTTTAGCTCCCCCGCTTTCAAAAAAACGATGCTTCTCATCAAAAATACCGAAATCGAACAGGGCAGGCTGCGACAGCCACCATCCGTGGCAAAGGCCGTCGCAGAGCGGTTTCCAGCTTCCTTTGCAATAAGGTTCAAAGACGATTTCCGCCTGCTTTCTCCACTCTTCCGGCTCGGTCAGTTCCGGGTAGAAGCGCTTAAAATAATCGTAGAGATAAAGCAGGCCCAAAGCGGGAATAAGCCCATGGTTCTGTCGGGGAAAATCCGGTGTCTGATAGATCGCTTCCTGCAAAGAACCGATGCCTTCTTCCCCGTTGGCCCAGTCAAAAAAGAAATTAGCCAGCTTCTCTCTCAGGGAATCCGGAATCAGGCCGTTTATCTCCAGGAGCCGCCAGACCACCGCTTTTTTATACAGCATCAGGTGAACGCATTTCATCTGGAGAAGGGCCTCCCAGCAGTCGGTATATTCTTTCAGAAGAGCTTTGTTCCCTGCCATATAAGCGACATAGGCTTTTTCATCGATACCGGCGGTCAGGTAAATCGTGGGATCTTTGAGATCGATTTTGTCCGCCCGGAGCTGATTTGCCTTGCTTTCCGGAAAATGCAGGTGGGCGGCGTTGACTTCCCACAGAAACGGGATACCGCCCGCCCGTATTTTTTCTTTCAGTGCACAAACGCCGCTGTTCAGTCCCGGCTCGTCGGAATAACCAAGCAAAATGATATTGTATCCGGTGTTGAACGGGTTGACCAGGGTGCGCAGTTCATACCCGCCCGGGCCGGGATACCACCGGTCGGTCACGCATAAAAAGCGGTAGTACAGCTCTTCGACGCAAAGGCTGTCAGCCAGATTGCCAATAAGAATGATTGGGCCGGCATTGGAATACAGGGCATCCGGCTGAGGATTGATTAAAAGCTCTGCGCGGGGATTACAAAGGGAAACCATACGCAGGACCTCTTTGGCGGCTTTTTGCCCGCATTCGGACAAAGACGCGATCACCGTTGTTTTAGCAGCACCGGAAAGGTCGGTTTCCCGGCTGAAGCTTCTGGCTTTCAGATGAATCATAGGCGTTGTTCTCTCCTGACTGACAAAATAATAGGGCAGGAATATGCCAGATACGGCTTTGGCTGTATCTGGCATATTTTCCGCAGTTATTTGAACTGCTGATAAATTTCGTTTGCTTCCTGGGTCAGAATGTCCCCTCCGGCGGCTTTCCATGCTTTCACCATTTCATCAAAATAGCCGATATCTTTCTGGCCGGTGATAATGGCTACCGCGCCTTCATCCAGGATTTTGTCGGTTTCGTCCTTATAGTCTCCCTGAGAGGGTAAAGGGAGCGGGACAGGGTCGGTCCACATGGCGGCTCTGGATTTGTCGGCATATAGCTCCTCATGCTCCCACTTGGAGTAAACAGGGTCGATGACCGACTGGGTATCTACATTGTTGAAGAAATTAAAGGTGGTGGAAGCGCCGATAGCGGTCTGCTTTTCAATAGAGGCGAATTCTTCCGTAGGTACCGGAATGCCGTTTTCGTTGTAGTTCCAGTTAACGCCCTCAATGCCCAGCCTGGTCGTCAGGTAATCCTTCGGATCAAGATATCCATTGAGCTTTTCCGCAATGCTCAAAAGCTTTGCGAATTTGGGTTCGTTACCGGTCAAATCGGCAGAGAAACAGCTCCAGTAAGCATAAGCGGTAACACCGGTGTATTTATCGCCGTAAGGGCCTTCAATGGGGGTTCCGTATGAGAAGGTGCCATCAGGGAAATTGGTTTTAAAAAGTTCCGAGTTTGCAAAGGGGGAGACGCCTTCTTCCCACAGCTTGGGATCCTTCCAGTGTGCGTTGGTGCCTCTGGCGGTAAAACCGATTCTGCCGTTGCAGAAGGAATGACTCAAAGCCCAGTAACCGCCCTTGTTTTCACCGGTAATAAATTCAGGATCAATCACGCCGTCTTTGTACCATTGCTGCATTTTGGTCAAAGCTTCCTTGGCTTTTTCCGTGACTGCGGGATACACCACGCCGCCGTTACCGTCCTCCATCCAGTAACGGGTTGTTTCTCCGTAAACGCCTGGTGCGCCGTAAGCGCCGAAGATCATGCGCAGGCCGTCGGTGGAAAGGCCGTAGGTGTCCTTTTGCCCGTTTCCGTCCGGATCGTCGTTGCGAAACTGATAAAGTACTTTTTCCACATCCTCCAGCTTGCTGGGAGGCCCGCTGATGCCCAGCTTGTCAAGCCAGTCCTGATTCCAGATCAGAGCCGCCCCGTACATATACTCGGCGTTTACTCCGGGGACCGTAAACATCTGGCCGTCGATTTCACAGGCTTTCCAGGCTGCGTCACCCAATTCGTCGATTTGCTGCGCGACATGGGGAGCGGCCTCCCTGAAAAACTCCTCGCTCCAGGTGCCGGCAATTCCCTGCTTGGCGTAATCGTAAAATCCGGTGTAGCCGAGGCCGGTGATGACGTCCGGGACATCGCCGGAAGCGATACGCAGAGGAAGAAGCTCCGCCATTTTGGAGGTTTCAATATAATCAAAAACAAACTTTACGCCGAATTCGTCCTCCCATTTTTTCACCATGGGCGCGTCGGCATCCAACGGTGCACTGAGATACTGCGCAATCGTGTAGGTATAGGTTTCGTCGCTTGAAGAGGCTTGCAGGTTATCCGAACCGGGGTTCTGCGAATCGGATGAACTTTGACCGGAGCCCTTGCATCCTGCCAGCGTTGTTACAAACATACTAAGCGCCAGCATGAGCAAAAGGGCCTTTTTAATGCTTTTCATAAGTATTTTCCTCCTTAATATTCTTATCCGCCGCCGGAAACGGCATTCTGTCTTTTAGAGGGCGGATAGTATACGGCTTTCTGGGGAAAAGCGGTGCTGTTGCTTTATCAGCCCTTTACGGAGCCGATAAAAATGCCTTTGACAAAATATTTCTGCAAAAATGGATAAACACATAAAATAGGCAGCATGGTAAAGTAAATACAGGCGGCTTTAATCACCTCGGGCTTGCTGATGTAAACATCCTGAACCGCCGCTCCGCCCTGCATCATCTGCTCGGTGCCCTGCAAAATGATTCTCTGCAGAATCACCTGCACTACAAATTTGCTAGTATCCTTAATGTAAATCAGGCAGTCGAACCAGGCGTTCCAGTGCCCTACGGCCAGCCAAAGGGCAACGGTCGCAAGAATCGGCTTGGAAACCGGAAGAATAATACGGAAATAGATCAGAAAATCGTCGGCGCCGTCTATGCGCGCGGATTCCTGAAGCTCTGCCGGTATCTGCTGAAAAAAGTTCCGGATCAGCACAAGGTTATAGGCGCCCACTAAGGTGGGAAGAATCAGGACCATCCGGTTATCGATAAGACCCAGCCGGTCGATCCATAAATAGTTGGCGATTAAGCCGCCGTTAAAAAACATGGTAAAAACCAAAAACATAGTCCAGAAGGTTCTGTGGGGAAAGGTCTTATGGGATAACGCGAACGCGCCCATAGAAGTGACAAACAAAGACAGCGAGGTGCCCAGTACCGTACGGAAAACCGTGTTCAGGTAACCGTTCCAGATAAACTGGTTTTGCGCAATGGCGATATAGTTGTCAAAGGTGAACTGCTTAGGCCAGAGGTAAATCCCCTCTGCCGAAATATTGCCTACTTTATCAAACGACTGCGCCAGCAGGTATAGAAACGGCAGCAGGACGGACATGCACAGCAGAAGCAGGAAAAGAGAATTCACGATTTCAAAAACAATATCGCCGGTGGTCTTTCTTGCCCATATTTTCATCGTATTTCTCCTTACCAAATTGCGTAATCATTAAATTTCCGCACGATAAAGTTAGCGGAAAATACCAAAGCAAAGGAAATCAGGTTTTTAAATAAGCCCGCCGCACTGGCAAAGCTGTATTTCATTCCGATCAGGCCTTTGCGATACACATAGGTGTCGATAATATCGGCTACCTTATAGACCGCTGGATTATACAGATTGAAGATCTGATCAAATCCCGCGTTGACGATGTTTCCCATGGAGAGAATAAACAGCATGGTAATAACGGGCAGAATCGCAGGCAGGGTAATGGACCACATTTTGCGGAATCTTCCCGCCCCGTCGATATCGGCGGATTCATACAGCTCCGGATTGACGGAGGAAATGGCCGCCAGATAGACAATGGAGCCCCACCCGGCTTCTTTCCACACATCGGTGGCAATCAGCATGCCGATAAAGTAATGGGGGTCGGCTATAAAGTAGATGGGAGTGCCTCCAAGAAGAACGATAAGCTGGTTGACCAGTCCGCCGGAGGGAGAGAGAATTTGAACAAACAGCCCTCCCAGAACAACCCAGGACAAAAAATGAGGCAGATAGCTGACGGTCTGGACCGTTTTTTTAAAGCGGCTGCTGTGCACCTCATTAAGCATAAGGGCCAGAATAACAGGGGCCGGGAACCCGATCGCCAGCTTTAAAAGGCTGATGACCAGGGTATTCCTGAAAACCTCCCGGAAACTGGGGGCCATTAAAAGATCCCGGAAATTTTTAAGCCCTACCCACGGGCTGCCTTCGATCCCCTTCAAAAACTGGAAATCCTTAAATGCCAGAACGAGCCCGTACATTGGGCCGTAGCTGAACAGAAGCAGGCAGACAATAACCGGAACATACATTAAAAAAATCTGATAGTTTTTTCGGTACGGACTGAAAAAACCTCTTTTCTTTTGACGAACATCAGCGCTTTCTTTACAGACGACAGGTGCGATGCTGCTGTTTTTCAAGGACATTTTCCCCCCACACTAAGAAAGTTTGCGTTAGAGCTCCGGGAACAGGCGGCTTTTGCAAAAGAAAAGCGCACAGGCTTTTATTGCATAAGCCCGTGCGCTCTGTTCTGCCGTCTCTCCTTGCACCGCTTTCGGACTACGGGTTCACTATACCCGGCATCCGAAGAAATGTCTATCCGACATTATTGATTTGACTAAAAAATATTGATACGGCAAAGAGAAATATATTGATTTTTCTATACATCCGTATCATTCGGGGCATTGTTTTTAAACTGATAAGGGGTTACCCCAAAATTTTGTTTGAATTTCTTTATAAAATAGGTGGCGTTGTTAAAGCCCACCTTTTCCGCTACCTCATTTACCGAAAGAACTCCGGAAAGCAAAAGCTCTTTTGCCTTTTCCATCCGCAGCTCCGTAATGTAGTTGAGAAGCGTGGAGGAATTGGTTTCCTTAAACACCCTGCAAAGATGGTTTCTGCTGATATGCAGCTGATCGGCAATATCCTGAATAGAGATATCGCGGCTGTAATTTTCGTTAATAAACTGCTTTGCCCGGCTTGCATAAAAGCTGTTCTGATTGGAATGCTGCTGTAAAATATACTCAATCAGCTCGGTCAGAATAGACTCCATCCTTTTAAACGTATCCGTGATATACCGCTGGGACTCAATCTGTTCGGTAACCGGCACGCTGAACAGCTCGCTCAAATCGGTTTTGGTATTAAAAGCAAGGCTTTCTATCGCCGTTTCAATATCGCCGAGAATACGCTGATAAGTTTTATAGGAAGTCCGCCCATTGATAATGCTGTTCATAATCATATTCAGGTATTGGCGGCAATGATCTGTACGGTATTCGTTCATGCTTTTGATCAGTTCGTCTATATACCGGAAATGAAAACCTGCGTTTTTGTCCCACTGCTGCGTAACGGAATAAAGATATACGCCGGTCTGCACATAAAGCCCGGAGTAAAGAATGGCGGAGCACGCTTCCTTATAGGAGCGGGCAATATCCTGTATATCCCGGCAGACCGTCCCCAGGCTGCAGGGCAGGATCACGCCAAACTGTTCTTCGATGGATTCGGAAAGACGGCTCATAAACAAAATGACCGGTTCCGGAGTCTCGCTTTGAAAATTAAAAATCAAGACAGTTTGACCAGCGCTGTCAGGGACAGAAACAACGGATAAATCCGGACTGTTTCTATTCAGATTATCCCCAATTAAGCTGTCTAAAGCTTGCATTTCCTGTTTATCTGAAATAAAAAAGTCCCGCCGCAAAATTCCGGCGGCAAAAAAGGGCCGTTCCCACCGGATGTTCAAAAAGGACATGGTAGACTGCATGGCCTCTTTGGAAAGCTTTTGCCTGCTCAAAATGCTTAATAAAAATGTCTGCAATACCAAAGGCCGGTTCCCGTTCAGGATTTCTTCCTGCAGATCGGCTTTTTCATAAAGTCCGTTCAAAGTATCCTCCAGATACAGCAGCTCATTTTTGGGAAAGCTTTTTTCTTTCGTCTGCAGCTTGCTCTTTATATGGTTCAGTATCCGGCTAAAGGGGTAGGTGATTTTAACGGAAAACACGATGGCAAAGGTGATCAGGACCAAAAAAATAATCAGGCAAATCAGGATTACCACCCGTCTGGCGAGAGAGGCTTTCTCAAAATAAAAACCGGACGGAACGCTGAGAACATAATACCAGTCGGTATAATCCGATTTGATCAGCGAAATGACCGTTTCTTTTTTATCCGTGCCAAGCTGCTTTGTAGAACTGTCTTTCCGCTCCAGCATACCCCTGATTTCCCCGTCAACCTGTGTACCAATCAAAGAGCTGTCCGAATCGGAAATAATCATGCCGGACTGGTCTACCAGCATGATATTGATCCCGTTTTCGCCAGCAATTTCATTCATGATCCTGCGGATGCTGCGTTCGTCAATATTCAGGCAGAAAAACACATCGTCCTGATTATAGCCGGGATAAGAGGCTACAAGAGAAATCGCCTGACCGGTACCGTTGGTCCTGTCATATACGGGAACGCTGCGCGTCGGCAGCCACAAAAGATTTTTGCCTTTTCGGTCTTGCTTAAAAAGAGAGATCCATTCATCGTCGTAAGGGAGTTTTAACCCGGTATCGTTTTCATAACGGATGCCTTCGCCTGAAGAGAGAATGACCTGATTTTTAACAAAATAAGCGGAAACAGAGGTGATCACATCGGCGTTCAGCGTCACGACGGATTTCATAGACTTGATAATCGGGGCGACAGCCGTGTAATTTACCGGCTCCCTGTTTTGCAGATAGTCGTAGGAAATGTCTGTCAGATCCTTTTCATAAAGGAAGTCATACATAACGCCCAGCGTCTGACTGAATATCCGATTGTCTACCATATTTCGTAAATATTCCAGCCTCTGGGCATTGTACTGCTTAATTTCCTGATTAATATTCCTGTTAAAATAATAAAAAGGAAAAAGCCCGGCTGTTAAAACGGAAACTAATGTAATTAAAGCGGTGCAAATCACAAATTTAATTGAAATAGAATTAAAATACTGTCCTGCTTTTTTAACGCCCTTCAGCATAGCCTTGTCTTCCTTTTCGCAAAAAATTAATACCGCTGTTTTATAAAGCCAAATAAAGCACCTCCAGTTTTCTATCTTATCAAATTTATTTATAAAAAACAAATCTTTACGTATTGGATATAGAAAATATGTAAGAAATCCGACGGAATGAGCAACTTCCATTAGTACTAGGTTATCACATCAAGCATTCCCATTTTTAGAATATTTTTAAACTTCATTTACTTTTTACATGTTTTTTTCTTAATCAACGTTTTTAAATTTACATGGTCCCCGTATAATAAAGACTGTTGTCGGCACCAGAAATAAAATAGAAAAGCATGTTTATTCAGAACAGGAAATCAGGTAAAACATCGCTTGACGTAAAGAAATGGCAGTGAAAAGCAGGAAATGAATATAGGAAATTCCGACTAAAAAGAATATGATTGTTAAAAGAAACAATGCAAAATGAGATATGGAGGATGAAAAATGAAAAAAACGAAGCTTCTTTCCCTGATTCTTTCCGCGGCGGTTACTGCTGCTACCCTGGCCGGATGCGGGGGAACAAATCAGTCGTCTCAGCCTCAAAGCCAAAATGCTTCTCTGGCGGGATCGGCCGGCAACGAAAGCGAAGAAAATGCCAATATCCCGGATTATTTGAACGCGACCGGATTTCCTATCGTCAACACTCCGATTACTTTAACGGCTATGGTCAGTCAAAATGAGGCTCAGCCCCAGTGGAGCGAAATACTCGTATGGCAGGAGTATGAAAAGATGAGCGGCATCACTATTGACTGGGACTGTATCCTTTCGTCTTCCATAAGCGAAAAAAGAGGGCTTGCCTTAGCTTCCGATCAGCTTCCGGATATGTTTTACCGTTCCAGCATGTCGGAAACGGAAATGCTGAAATATGGCCAGCAGGGATACTTTTTGGATCTGAGCCAGGGCATGATCGATCAGTACGCCCCCAACTTCAAGTCGATTATCGAGAACTTTGAGGATGTTCGTAAAGGCATTCCCACTGCGGAAGGCCAGATTTATGCATTCCCGGGCCTTTCCAACACCTGGCCGGTAGAAGTAAATCCAAAGCTGTTTTTAAATCAAAAATGGCTGAAAGCAGTCGGTAAATCCAGTCCCACGACTACCGACGAGTTTTATGAGGTACTAAAAGCTTTTAAGGGAACCGACTGCAACGGCAACGGAAAGTCCGATGAAATCCCGCTCAGCTCCACCTCTCTTGCCAATATTCTGCGCATCCTCCGCGGAGCCTGGGGACTCGGCACCCGCGGCTTCGGGAATGAGAACTTCGATATCGCCCCCAACGGAGATTTCCGGTTTATCCCTGCCTCTAATGAATATAAGGAACAACTGGAATATTTAAACAAATTATATACGGAGGGCTTGCTGGATCAGCAGATTTTTACGATCGACTCCAAAACGCTGCTGGCCCAGAATGAAGCGGAGCAGGTTGGGTGCTTTGCCTTTACAAACGTGGGGGCGGTCGCAAGCTCCAATGCGTCTGATTTCGCGGGACTCGGCACCGCGCTGAAGGGGCCCCATGGGGATCAGCTTTACGCCGCGGTGAGAGGCCATATCGCAACAAAAACCGGCATGCTGATTACCAAGGAATGCCAACATCCGGAAGCCGCCGTTCGCTGGATTGATTATTTCTATGGCGACGAGGGTGCAGAGTTGATTTACGCCGGCGTAGAGGGACAGACCTATACGAAGGACAGCAACGGAAGGTGCACTATTGTTTCAGAGTACACCACGATTCCCGAGGGCTCTTCGTTTGATAAGGTCTTTTCCGTAGTGTCTCCGTGGGCGGGCGGCGGTTTGCCGGCCATTTCCAACGAACGGGTATTTCAGGGAGCGGAAATACATGAGGTTGCTGCCAAGGAAGCGGAAGCCGTAAAACAGTATGCTCCCGAAGAACTGTGGGCGCCGTTTTCCTTCACCCTGGATGAAAGCTCTCAGAAGGCAGACCTTGAAAGCGACCTAAACAGCTATATTTCTCAGAAAAGAGCCGAGTTTATCCAGGGTAAAACGCCGCTTTCCGAATTCGACAACTACGTTAAGGAAATGAAGTCAATGGGGTTGGACGATTACATTCAGCTTTACAAGACAGCTTATGAGCGGTATCAGAAAAACTAACCGCTAAATCCGGCTGCATAAGTCCACTTTGGCCGGCTGATGCCTCCAACCGGAAGTCAGCCGGCCATTTTCATTTTTTCACCATAATGGAGGATATGTCATGGCTACCCAAAGTTCTCCCCTTGTTCAAACTCAAAAAACGCATTCTGTAAAAAAACGGATTCCTGCACGCATGAAAAAAAACTGGGAACTGTATCTGATGATTTTGCCGGTTGTCGCCTACTTTGTCCTGTTTCAATATCTTCCCATGTACGGCGTGCAGATTGCCTTTAAAGATTTTTTAGCCGTGAAAGGAATTTGGGGCAGCCCGTGGATCGGTTTAAAACACTTTATGAGATTTTTCCGAAGTTACCAGTTTCCCGTGTTGATCCGCAATACCATTGGCATCAGCGTGTACGAAATTCTGGTTGGCTTTCCCTTCCCGATCATTCTGGCTCTGATTATTAACGAGATGCGAAACGGCCGGTTCAAAAACATTACGCAGACAGCCACTTATGCGCCGCACTTCCTTTCAGTCGTGGTGCTCTGCGGCATGGTGGTGGAGTCGCTGTCCGCTACCGGGATCGTAAACTCCGTCGTTCAGTCTTTCGGGGGTACCCCGGTCTATTTCATGACGGAGCCCTCCTGGTTTAAGACGATCTATGTTTTTTCCGGCATCTGGCAGAATTCCGGATATGATTCCATCATTTACATTGCTGCCCTGGCCGGTATTGACGTACAGCTTTACGAGGCGGCCGTAGTAGACGGCGCCAGCAAATTCAAGCGCCTCATCCACATTACTTTGCCCGGGATCGTTCCCACAGCCACCATTATGTTTATCCTGAAAATGGGCAGAATCATGAGCGTGGGATTTACCAAGGTGTTTCTCCTGCAAAACGACCTGAATCTTTCTTCCTCAGAGGTAATCTCCACCTATGTATACAAAAAGGGACTTTTAGGTTCGGAGTTCAGCTTTGCTTCCGCCGTGGACCTGTTTAATGCCGTAATCAATTTAGTTTTATTGGTAACGGTAAACAAGATCAGCAAAAAGGTGGGCGAAACCAGCCTGTGGTGAGAAAGGAGAGAGCTTGTCCATGAAAATTAAGAATTCCCGTGCCGATGTTGTTTTTTTATCTGTCATCTATTTTATCATCCTGGTGATTTTAATCATTACCCTGTATCCGCTGCTTTACGCTCTGAGCGCCTCCTTCAGCGATCCGATGGCGATTGTGGACGGGAGCATTAGCGTTTATCCAGTCGGATTCAATCTTACGTCCTATAAGGTAGTGCTGACAAATCCAGATATTGTAAGCGGCTATCTCAATGCGATTCTATATACCGTGCTGGGTACCCTGATCAATCTGGTCATGACCACTTTGGGAGCTTATCCCCTTTCCCGAAACGACTTTATGGGAAGAAACGTCCTAACCATCTTTTTTTCCATCACCATGTTTTTCAGCGGCGGCATGGTCCCTACCTATCTTGTGTACCGAAAGCTGGGACTGTATAATAATTTATGGGTCATGATTCTTCCCGGGGCGGTCAGCGTATGGAATATGATTCTGATGCGCACTTATTTTCAGAATTCTATTCCCAAGGAACTGTCGGAGGCCGCATCCATAGACGGTTGTTCCGAAACGGGAGCCCTGCTTAAAATTATACTGCCTCTTTCCAAACCGATTCTTGCGGTTCTGGTAATGTACTACGGCGTAGGCCACTGGAACGCTTATTTTAACGCCATGATCTATTTGAACGACCGCTGGCGTTTCCCTTTGCAGCTGATTATCCGCGAAATCCTTCTGAAAGATAATATGACCGGGATGTCGGGAATGGACTCGGGCGTTACGGTAGGACAAATGCTGCTTTCGGAAGGAATAAAATATGCGGTGATTGTGGTGGCAAGCGTTCCCATGCTGATTTTATACCCCTTTCTGCAGAAATACTTTGCGAAGGGAGTGATTGTAGGCGCCATCAAAGGTTAAACCCGCATGACCGGGAACAAAGCAGTATTCCGGACAGCTAGGCCATATCAGGCAAAGGAGAAATAAAATGAGAAAACGGTACCGGCGTTTTTTTAAGCTGCTTACTCCTTATTTGCTGCTGCTCTACTTGGTTTTGCTTACTGTCAGCGGAGCCGTATACCAGTCCTTTTGGGGGACCTTAAAAAAAGAAGTCGAAAAAAGCCAGCTTTCCATGACGGCCGGCACCCAGAAATATTGGGACGGACAGCTGCAGACCTTTACGCGCATTGCCTATTCCATCAGTACTAACGACAAATTTACCCCTCATCAGCTGAAAAACGGGGGATATGACGCTTATCTGGCCTATAAAGAGCTGGTAAAGCTGAAAGCGGGAAATGACATTCTGTTTGACATCCTATATTACCCTATGCAAAAAAATGAGGCCGATTCTCTTTACAGCACTTCGTCAACTTGCGAATTTTCTCTTTTTTTTCATTCTATTTATCAAATTGAAGGCGTTACGCCTGTTCAAATGAAGGAATATATACAAGGCATTACCAGGCCGACGATACTGCCGATGCAGAAGATTTCCTACAGCGCAACCGAAGAAACCTACCTGCTTTATTTTTATCCTTTACAGTCGGGAAACAGCACCACTTCTGTGGTTGTTTTTGTTATACGGAACGCGGATCTGGAAAACCAGATCTCCAGTATTCTGGCGGGAAACAATGGGTACGTCTTTATTCTGGATAAAAGCAGGCAGATGATTGCCAACGTATCCTGCGGTTCTCATTCGGTTTCCGCCCGGACAATGCTGGATCTCGCCCTGGAAAAGGCTGTTTCCGGGGAGGCAGGCAGCCTGAAAGCGGACGGGGAGGATTATATCCTCACAAGCCTTGTTTCTCCGGACAGCGGATGGTCCTACCTGGTCGCGACAGACAGCCGGCAGTTTATGGAAAAGGTCTACTCCAGCCGCGCATTCTTTAACATAACCTTATTGACGCTTGCATTTCTCGGTACCGCAGGTTCTTTTCTGATTGCGCTGCGGAACTATCTTCCGCTGCACCGGCTGGCTTTATCTCTCCGCCACAAAGCGGATGAGCCCGCCGCGGGAGAGGCCTTTGACGAAATCCGCTTTATTTCCCAATATATCGCCGGGCTGTCCGGCGAAAACCGGTATTATGAGATTCGGCACACCCTGTGGGATATGCTGCTTGGGAAAATCATGGACCGCGCACTGGCCATGGAACAGGCGGGATATCTGCCGGACTGCGAGAACTTTCAGGTGCTTCTTTTTTTCCGTGATTCCTCAGAGCCGCCTGAAAAAGAAAGTATCGATATTCATCATTCCCTTGAACAGATTGCCATACAGTCCGGGATAGAAAAAGCATTCTGCTTCGAATACGCCGATGACCGGAGTTTTCCGGTCCTGCTCTGCTACAACGGGCAGGCAGATTCCGCCGATATCCGGACGTATATCGGCAATGTGGGAAAATGTCTGGAGAATCTTATTACCTTTACCGTCGGGATCGGGGCGGCGGTTTCCGATCTCTTTCAGATTTCCAAATCGATGCGGCAGGCTTCGGCCGCCATTTATTACCGGGTAATAAGGGGAAAGAACTCCGTGATCGATTACCGGGAAACGAAAACGGGCAGACGGGATTATGAATACCCGTTTGCCTGCGAACAAAGGTTGATCGGCGCCATAAAACTGGCAAAAGCGGAGGATATTGACGGCATTATGGAGCAGGTCGCTTCTTACATAGAGAAAAATGCGGACAGTCCGGATGCAGCCAACTCTATGTGTATGGGTATGTCCCATGCGGTGATCCAGACACTGGAAGAAATCCGGATAGATACCCAGCCCTTTGTTGACGACGAAACCTGCCTGTATCCCCAGCCCTATGAACCGGTGAGGGCTTTCACGGCCCGGATGGGCGATGTATGCAAAAAGATCTGCAATTTTATTTATGACCGCAAGGAAAGCAAAAACGACGAGCTTGCCAAAAGGGCAATAGGATATATCCAGGAGCATTTTTCCGATTACACCCTTTCTTTAGATACGATAGCGGATCACTGCAGCGTTTCAGCCTCCTATCTCAGCCGTTTTTTCAAAGAGCAGTTCTGCGAAAGCATTGTCCAGTATATCAGTAATCTGCGTATGCGCCGGGCAAAGGAAATGCTGAGCGCAACCGATTTGACTCTGAGGGAAATCACCCTGGCTTCCGGTTTTGGAAGCGAAACAAATTTCATACGTAAATTTAAAAAAGAGGAGGGAATCACTCCCATCCAGTTTCGGGAGTTTTCCCGCGCGGCGCAGGGAACTTTCATGAAATAACGGTTATAGAAGCCATCTGCGGCGCAACTCTGAAAGCGGGCGTAAGGAGGCCTTTATGAGACAGCGATATTTCAGAAGCTTTTTCAGCACTCTGCTGCTTGCCGTTTTTCTGTTTTCGGGCTGCACACAAAGTTCTGTATTTTCTTCATCCCCCGGGATAATTTCTTCCGGTTTGACCGTTTCCATCCCGGAGAAAGCCGATTCCCAGCCGGAAACAACAAGTTCGAAATCCGTTTCCGGGCTTTCGGCAGTTTTGGACGGAGAAGCCTATGAAGGCAGGCTGGCTATCTGGTTTTTCAATGTGGATAAACCAGGAGAAACAGAAAATGTAGACGCAGGCGATACGATTCTGATGCGTTCTCCAGACGGTCAGGCCATGATGATTGATACCGGCTATTCTGAAACCATTGGAGGAATTCTGGAAAACATTCGGCAGATTGGCGTAGCGCAGATTGACTATCTGATCGCCACCCACATGCATTCCGACCATGTCAGCGGGGCGGATGAGGTGCTGGATGCGCTTCCGGTCGGAAAGGTGCTGACCAGCCGGTTTGCTTACCGTAAGGTGGGAACAGCGCTGAAATTTATGAATGTACTGAGCGAGCGAGGAGTTACACCGGAAATCATAAAGGAAGGAGATTCCTTTTCTTTTGGAGAAAGCGTGACAGTAGAGGTGCTGAGCCCGGTAGACGACGGCAGTGAAATTCCCGACGACCCTTACTCCAATCAGCATACCGTAAATGAGAACTCCCTTGTTTTGAAAGTTATCTACGGAGAAAATGTATTTCTTTTTACCGGCGATATCGAGCGGGGTACGGAAAGCCGCCTGGTGGATACCTACGGCGACGGGATTCAGGCAGACCTGCTGAAGGTGCCACATCACGGCTACAGCACATCCTCCAGCCGGAAGTTTGTACAGGTGGTAAAGCCTGAAATTGCTGTTGTGCCCCAATGCATTATGCCGAACCTGGACATTTATGACCGTTACCTGAACGCAGGAACGGATGTATATGTCACCGGTATGGACGGGATTGTTTTGGCGGTTTCAGACGGCAAAACCATTGATATGATTACGGAAAAGGACCGGGAGGATCGGGGAAGCAGCACTCAGCCGCAATAGGGCCCGGAATCCGGAGTCCTCGCCTTATAATGAAAAACCAAAGCGCGGCTATCAAGGCCTGTTTAAAGCGGAGCGCTCCGCTTTAAACAGGCCTTTTGCCATGCAAATGGAAAAAGTGATCTTAAGAGAGAGAAAGGGTACCTGCATGCCTGACGGACACAGGTCTCTGTTTGACGATCAGGATGGTCCTTATTACGTAAATAAAAAGTGGTATCCTGGGAAGGAATATTATGTAATTTATTCTGGCCTAAAAGCCATGGTGTATGGTAAAATAGTCTCAAGCCCCGATTTGAGACATTCGGAATTTGCATGTCGGGATACCGCCCTTCCTGACGGTACAGGGCGGACTTTTTGTGCATAGGCCGCCGCAGCGCTGGCTGTAATGGAAAGGCCCTCCATTCCGCGGATGCCCGCTGCAAAAACAGAGACCGGGTCTTTTTCCGCAACCGGGATTTGGGGAGAAAGCCGAAGCGTTTTCACCGGATGCTGTCCGCATGTGAAAAAAGTCTGAAAAATTATTTTGAGGTTTCAAAGACGACATCCTGTTGTCCCCTTTAAAGGGATATAATCAGAATAACGATATTGGCTGAAAGCGGAGGATTTTATGAACATACAAAATTACCGTGATTTTGTCAGCGCCCTTTTATCCAGTGGTTTTTCCATGGGCGGCGGAAACAGCGAAGGAATTTTTGCAGTCATTCCGTGGAGCTGGAACGAGCAGCCGCCGTATGACACGCCTGTCCGCTGGCACACGGGCGACCCCGAAACCGATCCGTGGGAATGGCGCATCCGGGTGTTGGACGAGCAGAATGACATCGCATACTCCAAAGTATTTTTTAATAAAAGCGGCTACATCACCAAGGAATGGTATCCGTATTTTCTCGCTGTGCGCAGAAGAGAACCCGATTTTGAAACCGCCTATGCCGACGGCAATATCAGTGCCGCCGCAAAGCGCATCTACGACGTCATTCAGAAGCATGGTGTCCTTCCCCTGCACGTTATCAAACAGCTTGGCGGCTTTGAAAAAGAAGAGAAATCCCGCTTTGAAAAAGCCCTGACAGAATTGCAGATGAAGCTGTACATCACCATGTGCGGCAAACAGCAAAAAATCTCGCAAAAAGGAATAGAATATGGCTGGTCCTCAACTGTCTTCCGCACCACGGAAAGCTTCTGGGGGGAAAAAGTATTTGAAACAGCGGCAAAAACCGATTACAGCCAGGCTGTGGAGAAAATCAAATCGCAGATTGATCGTTTAAATCCCGACGCAGACGAAAAAACGATTATGAAATTCATAAAAGGATAGGATATACCGGAAAAGCAAACTAAAAAATCAGGGAAGCCATTCTCACCCTTAGCGACGCTTAACCTGTGCCAAATAAAAAACAACACCGAGGAGAGTCAGACACAATCCGACAATCCAATACAGTTTAACCAGCGGCACGATAATCCCGTAAATCTCAAAAATCCCGCTCAGGCAGCTTCCCACCGTCAGCGCAGCCAATCCGGAATGATAAGCATAGCGGGCCGGCAAGCTGGGAAACCTTGCCGAAGGGATAAGCGGAAGGAGGAAAAACGGCAGGACGCCTCCCAGAAGAGGAAAGAGAAACAGGTATACCATATAAGAAGAATAAACCTGGTGGCTGAAATGCTCGTAAACCAGGCTGAACAGCCCGCAGAAAGCAGTCAGGCCAAGGTAAATACAGGCCGTGTGGCATATCCTTTTCTTAGCCGATATAAACAATGTCGCTCACCTTCCTTTCCGTAATCCTGCTGCCGTTTGTGGTAGGGCGATTGATAACCGTACCATGGAACACCATAGCGGAAGACCCGCCGCCGTCCAGATTATAGGCGGTCTGAACCCCCAGGCTCTGCATAAACTCTGCCAGCTCGTAGAGAGAAAGCCCGGCGCTTTGTTCCGTACGCCCATCTGCAACCACCATGACATAGTGCAGATTATTAAAAATCCCAACAGCGGTCCGCGGATTGCTGTTTTTGGCTTTATCCACCTCCGTGTCGGGTTCCACGGCAATTTCTCCGTTTTTCAGCAGACCGGGTCCGAAAGACAATACCTGCTGTGCGCCTCTGTCCAGCAATTCCGATGCGGAGACAGTCCCCTCCGTCACAATCTCAAAAGAACCGTCTGCATAGATAACCAAATCCTCCTGGGCAGAATCGGAGGAGGTATCCCGGTAAAGTACGCCGTTTCGGATGACATAACCGTTTCTGGCCCCGTAATAATCCCCATTTATAGCCAGTATGGCCTGATTGTTTTCCGCAATAACGGAGGTTTTCTGAGTAATATTTTTTCCATAGATATTGCTGGCAAAGGCGGTTTTTAAATAACCTGCATCGGAAAGAATAATGTCGGCGACATAAATGTCTGTGTCATATTCCCGATACTGTGTGATCTGAATGGAAATATTGTCATCGCTGTAAGAGCTTTCGGTAACGGATACGCTGTCCTCTCCACCGGGGGAGGAACTGCCTGACGCCGGCTGCTGCATTGAACCGGTATTGCCGGAAGCGCCGAAGGAGCTTTGAGACTGCACGCTGTAATCGGGCACCTCCCTATAGCTGCGGGGGATGACGAAAGCATCCAAAAGCACATACAGGGTAAATGCCGTAAGAAGGATGCCGAAAAAAAGCGGGTAAAACTTCTGAAATTTGTTTTTCATATGATTTCCTTTGCCAGTTTCTATGCTGAAAACAGTTTGCCCTCAAAGTGGCGGGGTTTATTTTTTACAGTTTGGCAGCATGGTTTTTGCGAAAAATCCAGAAATGCTGCGCAAGCCAGCTCAGAAGAAAAAAGACCAGCTCCGTAACCAGCTTGGCGGCAAACAGGTTGACTCCCAGAGAATTGACTAAAAAGCTTACCAACAAGGTGTTGCCGAAAAGAATACAGGCCGCCAGAAAAAAATACTGCAACCCGGTTTTTAAAACGCTGTCCTTATTTTTAAAGACCAGACGCTTGTTAATGACAAAATTTGTGCCTGCACTGACAATACGCGCCATAACGTTGGAAACCGGAATACTGACGGCCATTCCAAATCCCGAAAGTAAAAATGCCAAAAGACTGTACAACCCGTAATCAATAGCGAACCCTGCCAGGGAAGACGCGGCAAATTTCAGAATGTTTTCATAGATTCGAAGAGAATCGCGAAGGGTATGAAAATGAGAGTCTTTATTGTTGTTAAAATAGATCGTTTCGATCGGCTTTTCTATAATCGGAACCCTCTTCTTCGCACATTTCAGCAAAACATTCATCTCATATTCATATCGCTCCCCGTCAACGCCGGATAAAAACGGAAGAAGTCCTGCACAAAAGCCTCTCAGTCCGGTCTGTGTATCGCTTACACGAAGTCCCGTGGAAAGCTGAAAAACAATGCTGGTTACCGTGTTCCCGAACTGGCTGCGCACCGGTGTCCCCTTTCCGAAGGAACGCACCCCCAGAATCAACGCGCCTGGTGACTCTGCCGCCATTTCCGCGATCTCTCTGGCATCGCTGACCGAATGCTGACCATCTGAGTCCAGCGCCACAATCACGCTGTCAGAATCAAAATGATGCCGGATATAGTCAAAGCCGGCTTTCAGCGCATACCCTTTGCCTTTGTTCTGTTCATAGGATATTAGCCTGGCATAGGCGCCTGCAGCAGAGAAAATCTGCCGGTAGGCAGGTCCGCTTCCATCGTCTATAATAAGGACGGAAAAACCGGAATCGGAAAGCCGTTTTGCAAGATCCGTCAGAATTTCAGTCGGTTCGTACGCGGGAATTAAAGCAATAAAAATACGTGACATGTTCTTCGCCTCCCATTAAGATCCTGCCTTCCCGTTGTGTTCTTAATATAAGATCCGAAGTTTAAAGGAAGCTTAAAGCCTGCAGTTTCTTCAGTTTGGCTGTAAAAGGCCGGTGGCTCTCCCCGCCTTTGGCAGGGAGAGCCGCCGTTTATTTTTGCAATTTCATATGGAGTTGCTGTAGAAGGATGACCGGTCTGTCATGTTCAGAAAACCGGCTGTTTAAAGGAACTCGTTAAAAATTGCCACGGCCACTTTGCCAGGCGGCAAATATAGGAAAAAGAAAGCCCCGCCAATTTATCGTTTTTATTGCTATTTTTTTAAAAATAATATTGACTTTTTAGTGTAGTTGTTCTAATATAAAAATAACAGCTAATATATCACATAAAATATCTTATGCGTTTTTAGAAAAACCGCCGGTATAGCTGTCATATTGATAAGAAAGGATGAACCCTGTGAAAAAACTGGCTTGTATCGCAATTACATCGCTACTATAAAGATCCGTGGTCGGGGTACCTGTTCCTTGTCTGGGATAACGCTTTCCCAGGGCCGGTCTACCAGTACCCGCGCAGTTCTATCTGGATGGCGGTATCCAAGGATAACGGAGAAAGCTGGCTTCCCATTACTGAGCTGGACGCACACCCCGATTACAACTTTGGCTATCCATCGATTCATTTTACCTCAGAGGAGGTCTGGACCGCCTACTATGTCGACGAATGTCAGCGCGGCTTCGACCTTCGGCATAACCATATTCGTCTGAAGCGCTTCAGCCGCCAAAATTTAGCTTGTTTTGTAGAAAATTCGGAAAAATTATGCAATAATGTATCTATTACAGACAATTCTTGTAAAAAGTGAGGCCAAAGCCATGAGTGAATCATTAGCTTCCCAGGTATACGAAACGCTGCTTTCAAAAATACTGAATAACGAAATCCTGCCCGGTGAATTTATTAACCGAAGGGATATTGCTGCGGAATTAGGAGTCAGTGTCGCGCCAGTGCTGGAGGCTATGATTCTGATGGAAACGGAAGGCCTTTTGGAAACTCTTCCCCGCAAGGGCACGCGTGTCACCATTGTACGGGATTCCGACATTTCCGGCACCTTACTGATCCGGGAAGCTTTGGAATGCATGGCAGCGCGGCTTTACTGCGGCAGGCCTGTCATGCAGAATATGGAGGGCCTGATGCCGCTGGCTAAAAAGGTGGATACAGCCCCGCCTCGGTCACACCAGTATTTTGCCTGTGACCGGGAGTTTCACAGGCGCCTGGTCGATTTATGCGGCTGCGAGGTTTTCAGCGCAGAATATGACCGGATCACCAAGCTGAGCCTTTTTCATAATACCAATAAGCTTATTTCTTCCAGCGAGGCGAGTGTACGGTACAGTCATGTGGAATTGCTCCAAAAGCTCTGTACGGCGCCGCCGGAGGAAGCCAATAAACTGATGCACGACCATATTACCAGCGGAAAGGGAGCGCTGGCGCTTACGCGGGTATTGGATCATCCCGCAGGCTGACTTTCTTTCCTGAACGAAAGGATAACCATCGACATGAAAAAAATAGAAGGTATCATCACCGCCGTTTTAACGCCCTATAAGCAGGACGAAAGCCTGGACACCGCTTCTTTGGGCAGGCTTCTGAAAATGAACATGGACAAAGGGATAGGCGGCTTTTACGTGTGTGGAAGCACCGCCGAAGCCTTTCTGCTGACCTTAAACGAGCGCAAGCAGATTCTGGAGGCCACCATGGAAACCGCCGGAGGAAAAAAGACGGTCATCGCCCATGTAGGCTGCATGTCCCAAAACGACGCCATAGAGTTGGCAAAACATGCCGAAAAAGCAGGCGCCGATGCCATCTCCTCGGTTGCTCCGTTTTACTACAATTACTCTTTCGAGGAAATCAAGGCTTATTATTTTGCTTTGGCCGACGCGGTTTCCCTTCCTGTGATGATCTACAACTTTCCCGCCTATTCAGGAGTAAATCTGACTACCGACCAGCTGGGCGAATTTTTGTCGGACAGACGCTTTGCGGGAGTAAAGCACACCTCCAGCAATTTTTATATGCTGGAACGTTTAATTACCCGTTTCCCGGATAAGTCTTTTTTAAACGGCTATGACGAAATGCTGGTTTCGGGGCTTTCCGCCGGCGCCTGCGGCGGTATCGGCAGTACTTACGGCGCTATGCCTTCCCTTTACGCCCAGCTCTACCGCCTTGTACGGGAAAACCGGTTGGAAGAAGCAAGAAAAGTACAGGCCAGCGCCAATGATATTATCGACATCCTGTGCAAGGTGGGGGTCATCCCCGGACTAAAGGAACTGCTGCGCCATCTGGGTTACGACATCGGCACCTGCCGCAGGCCCTTCAAGCGCATCTCCGCCGAGGAATCGGAGCTGCTGAAAAAGGCGGCCGGCATGATTCTGAACTGGGAGGAGGAACACGGGTGCAAATCATAACCAAAAAGTCTTTCCTGATGTATCAGGCCGATCCGGTCCGCTATCATCGCATTCCGGGAATCGTCGTTACCGCCAGAGGAACGATCCTGCTTTACTGGGAAATGCGCTCCGGCGCAAGCGACTGGCTCTGCGACGGCATCGGCCTCCTCCGAAGCGAGGACTGCGGAGAAACCTGGTCGGAGATCAGAACCATTGCCGTATCCCATGACAGCAGTCCTCTCAATAACCCGGTGATGATCGCCTGCCGCGACGGCAGGGTAATTTTCCTGTGGGAGGAAGCTTACTGCCGCGGATATGTATCGGTCAGTACCGACGACGGCATATCCTTCTCTTTTGCGTCGGAAATAACGGAGAATATCAAATCTTTCCGGGCCAATACGGGATACCAGTGGGACGTTTTCGCCTTTGGCCCGGGGCATGGGACCGAGCTTTCCGACGGCAGGCTGATTGTTCCTGTGTGGTTTGCAAACGGCGGGCCCCATGCCCATATGCCTTCGGTGGTTTCCACAGCAGTATCCTCCGACGGAGGAAAGACGTGGAAAACAGGAGAATTAATCGGCGACAGGAAAGAATTTGTAAACCCCAATGAAACCTGTCTGTTTCAAAAGGAAAACGGGGATGTAGTGCTGAATATCCGCCATACGGGAAAAACCCATTACCGGGCGGTTTCGGTATCCAGGGACGGCCTGCGCAGTTTTTCGGAACCTGTTTTCGACAGGCAGCTGCCGGACCCTGTGTGCTTTGGCAGCGCGGTAAAATCTCCGGTGCCGTTTCATGGAGCAAAGCCGGTATTGTTTTCCAACTGCGCCACCATGCCCTGTCCGGAGAACCATTATTCGCGCCGCCGTGAGAACCTTTCCCTTCGTCTTTCCCTGGACGACGGAAAAACATGGGCCTATACCCGGCAGCTTGAAAATTACGGCGGCTATTCGGATGTGGCTTTTTCTCCTGACGGGCAGTGGATTTACTGCTTTTACGAGCAGGATATCGACAGCCTGCGTTATACCGAGCCCCGTTATCTTACCTTTGCAAGGCTGAACTTCAACTGGCTGATTGATACCCCATAGTCCGTATTGTTATTCTATACGAGGAAGCAAAAAGCTTTCCCGCCTCCGAAACGCCGGGAAAGCTTTTTCAGAATTTCTGGGAGGAATCAAAATGAAACTGCTGACCTTTTCTTTTGAAGGGAGGGAATATTGGGGCGTTTTGCTCACTGATCCCGATACCGGGAAAGAGTATGCCCTTTCTCCTGCTTTATTCCAACAGATGGAATCTCAAATCCGTCGGCCCACCTCCGCTTACTGCCTGCGTTCGCTTACATTTCTCAAAGATGGCTGGCCTGGGGATATGGCCGGATTCCTAAGTCTGGAAGATACAGGCATGCAGGCACTGCGACGGCTTCACAATTTCGCAAAATACTACCTTTTCCATCAGGACCGTTTTCTGCTGCACCGGTGCGCCTTTCCTTTGGATGAGATCGTAATAAAGGCACCCATCCCCTGTCCGCGCCTGATGTGGGGGCTGGTGCAGAACACCACCTCCTTTGCCCGGAACCAGCCTTTCCGCACCCATGCGAACCTCTATCCTCAAGGGCATCAGCGTCCTGTCAGCTGTGTTGTCGGAGCTGGCGAGGCCGCTTATATCAGCCCCCGCGCCACCTATTTCGGCTATAACGTGGAAATGGGCGTTGTCATCGGTAAAAAAGGAAAGTATATCCGGGCCGAAGATGCCCTTGACTATATTGCCGGCTTCACCAATGTGGTGGACATTACCGTAAACGATGTGGATCTGGACTATGACCGGGGGGAAAAACGGGTAGGGAAACTGGATTTCTTTGTGGATGCTACTGCTTCCTGGGGATCCAAAAAAATGGATACCAGCAGCCCTGTAGGGCCTTATCTGGTAACAAAGGATGAATTTCCAAATCTGTATGCCCTTGACGGCTATACGCTTGCCGACGGCGAGGTGCGCGACCATGCGCATATGAGCGCCCAGTTGCTGGGATACGAACGGGTCATTGCCTTTTACTCCTCCTTTGCCACCTTGTATCCCGGGGACATTCTGCATCTTGGGACCGTAGGAGTGGACGGTCTGCCGGTTCCTCTGAATAAAGAAACAGATAAAAAAAGCTTTGCTGCAGGCGGAGAATTTACCGGCCTCGGCCGGATTTCGGTTCCTGTGATGTTTCAAAAGGAGGGAACAGAAGAAAAGGAACCGGCCTCTCCGATCGTCCGGAAGCTGATTGCGGAAGGGCGGGCCGAACTTGCTTCTCCGGAAGCCTTCGATGTTAAAAACATCCATAGCCTTTGGATCAGCTTTGGGAATTACCGGCAATGCCGTGAAGAAGAAGGGCTCGTTCCCATTCTCGATATTCCCCGTTTTCTTAATAATCCTTCTAACGCCGTCGGTGCGGAAGGGGCTCTGGTCACTGTTCCGCCGGGCTTTAAGGAGCTTGCTCTGTCGGCCGAGCTTGCTTTTGTGGTGAAAAAGCCGGCCCGAAACGTACAGGAAAGCGAAGCGGACGGTTATATTCTGGGGTATACCCCTATGGTTGGGGTCAGCGATCTGACTTTATATCAATCCATCATCGAGCCGGCCACCCCTCAGGAAAAGAATCTCCCTACGGTCTATGCCCGCTGGGGAGACAGCTACAATGTTATTAAAAAGGTCCCTCTAGCGGCTGTCTCCCAGACGGAAAATACACTTATTCTGGCTGCGGGAGATAAACAGATCGTCTGCAGCCCCAAGGACTACCTGTGTGGCCCGGCAAAGCTGCTGAGCACCATCAGCCGTTACATCACGCTGCTGCCCGGCGATGTCATCTCGCTGGGACGGCTGCAGCAGCGTATTCATCTTTTCCCCGGCGATCTGGTTAAACCCAGGGAAGTTATCTTGCACAGCGGCAGCTTTGGAGAATTCCGATTTACTCTTGTCATGGATAAAGACTCTTTGACCCGGTAAAATCCGCAAAATATCTCTACAGAAAACCCGAAACAGGAATTTCCCTGTTTCGGGTTTCATTTTTTATTCCATTTCGAATTCTACAAAATACGAAACATCCAATTTAGACAAGTATTATGTCCAATTTAAATCAATACGAAAAGGCATCTCGATGATATAATAATTTCTGTAACAGGTTTTTCAGATTTAATTAAAAGGGGGACCACAAAATGGGGAAAATTCAAGTTGCCGTAATTGGATGCGGAACGATCGCCAATTCCGCTCATATCCCGTCTTATATGGCAAATAAGGATGCGGAAATCCGCTATTTCTGCGATATTATTCCACAGCGGGCACAGGACGCGGTGGAAAAGTACGGATGCGGAAAGGCTGTAACCGACTACCACGAAGTATTAAACGACCCGGAGATTGTCGCTGTTTCCGTCTGTACGCCGAACAACGTCCATGCGCAGATTTCCATTGACAGCCTGAAGGCAGGGAAAAATGTGCTTTGCGAAAAACCGGCCGCCAGAACCTATGAGGAAGCTCTCACCATGCAGAAGGCTCAGCATGAAACCGGTAAAATTTTAAACATCGGAGTCGTAAACCGTTTTAACACCGGCGTGAATATGATTAAAAATATGATTGAAAACGGTGAGCTTGGCAACATCTATCACACTTACATCAGCTTCCGTTCCCACCGGTCTATCCCGGGCCTGGGCGGCGCTTTCACCACCAAGGCAATTGCCGGCGGCGGCGCGCTTATCGACTGGGGCGTTCACTTTATCGACATCGTCATGTACTGCCTGGGAGATCCCGAGCCGGTAACGGTGACAGGTAAGGCTTACTGCGCCCTCGGCAAGGATATGAAGGGCTACACCTATACCGATATGTGGGCCGGCCCTCCCAACTATGACGGCGTCTATGACGTTGACGATTTTGTCACGGCTCTGGTAAAAACCAGCAACTCCACCATTTCCATTAACGGCGCGTGGGCGCAGAATATCGGAGAAAATGAAATGTTTATCGATTTTCTGGGCGATAAAGGCGGCATTCGCCTGCAATACGGAGCAGACTTCAAGTTTTACAGCACCAAGGACGGAATGCTGACCGAGATGTCCTCCAAGTACAAAAGCTCCAACCATTTCCAGAACGAAATAGACAGCTTTGTGCGCTGCGTACAGACAGGCGAAACCCTGCCTTCCCATATTGACAGAGCTATTATTACTTCCAAAGTCATGCAGGCGATCTATGATTCTTCCGATAAGGGTGCCGAGATTTCTTTCAGGAGGTAACAGCATGAAAAAGATAGGTTTTATTGATTATTTTCTAAACGAATGGCACGCAGATAATTATCCCAACTGGATAAAAGAATTAAGCGGCGGTGCATTCGAAGTTGCTTATGCTTACGGGAAGATCAATCCTTCCGGTAAAATGACAAATGAGGAATGGTCGGAGAAAAACAAGATCCAGCTTCTGTCTTCCATAGACGAAGTGGTGGAAAAAAGCGATTATCTGGTTGTGCTGTCACCGGACAATCCGGAAATGCACGAGGAATTATGCGAAAAGCCGCTGGCCTCCGGCAAACGGACTTATGTGGACAAAACCTTTGCTCCCGACCGCGCATCCGCGCTGAGGATATTTGAACAGGCGCAGAAGCACAATACACCCGTCTATTCCACTTCCGCACTACGATATGCCGACGAATACCAAGGCCTTGACAAAAACGGGATCGACTGCATTAACAGCTTTGGCCCGGGCCGTTATGAAAACTATTCCATCCACCAAGTCGAGCCGATTGTCCTGCTGATGGGGAGCGATGTGAAACGAATCATGGCTGTCGGCACGTCAAATACTCCTGCTTTGCTGCTGGAATTCGGGGACGGGCGCAGAGCACAGTTCCAATTTTATGGGAATGCCCCGTTTCAGATGGCGGTTAATTATAACAGCCAAAAATCCGAATTTGTAACCGTGCAGTCCGAATTTTTCAAAAGCTTTATTGTAAAAATGATTGATTTCTTTAAATCCGGTAAAATCATGGTAAGCCATGAAGACACCATAACGGTCATGTCTGTGATTGAGCATGGCTGCAAAGCGCTGGCCAATCCCGGCACGTGGGTTTCGCTTCCCTAAAAGCAAGCGGGTTTCTTTACATATTCCCTTCTGTGTCCGTCTTTTAGCCGGACACAGAAGGACTTTTTTTATTGACGGAAAAAGGATTCAATGGTATATATTAAGTAACAATACACCGCATGATTTTGGGAGGATGTGAAAATGAATCGTCTGGAAAAATCTTACGGAAAGCTTTTCGAATTTGATAATTCTTTCATTTTTAACCCTTATAGGCTGGGAAACATCGATTTATATCAAATTGGGGAGCTGAACTGCGAGGCCGGTTTTCAGATTTCTTCCCATTTGCAGCTTTGCCATGAAATAAGCTATATCGTATCGGGAAAAGGTAAATTTATCACCGATGCCAGAGAGACGGAAGTAAAAAAGGGGGATATTTACCTGAATGCCAAGGGCCATATCCATTCTATCGAGGCGGACCGTTCCAGTTCCCTTCGGTTTCTGTATCTCGGTTTTAATTTTAACCATATAGGCGACACCGAAAGCGAGCTGCTGCTTCGTTTTTTCGAAACCTTTGAAAATCCTCTTGCAAAGGACGAAAACGGCCTGGCTTCCCAATTTGCCCAAGCTGTAAACGAATTTTACGGCGAAGATGCTTTTTCTTCTTACATGAGAAGCAGCCGTGTAAAGCAGGTGATTATCCAAACTTACCGCAATTTTGTAGGCGTTCTGCCTGAACCGGGGCATTCCGATTCCTTTGGTTCCGTAGGATTCACGGCGTATCAGATCGTCAAATATGTGGACGAGCATATTGAAACAATCGACAAAATTGAAGATATCGCCAGACAGCTTGGATACAGCTATGGCTATGTTTCCCACGTTTTCAGCAAAAAGGCGGGAATTTCCCTGAACCGGTATATTAATTTGAAAAAAACCGATGAAGCCATCAAACTGATGAAAGAAGGGAAGCTGACTGTCACGCAGATTTCTGAAAAGTTAAATTATAAATCCATTCAGTCGTTCAGTAAGGTTTTTAAAAGGATGACCGGAGTCTGCCCCAACCAATTTTTAACGGAGAAAGACAGGAAAACCGAGGCAAGCCGCTGATGCTCCCGTTTACCGGCAGAAAAACGGGAAACAACAGTTAAATAAAGCAGCAGAAACGGGAACCTTATCCTGTAGGCTTTCATCAATTCCGGCCCGTTTATATCCGGCATACGGATATCGGCGATAACCAGCTAGATTTTCATATTTTCAGTATTTGCAGTGCCTCCAGGCCGTTTTGCACCATATAAGTATAGACCGGTTGTCACAAAGCTTCCGGCAGCCCCGACTGCAGTATGGCGCTGATTCGGTTGCAGATTTTACGCCGGTCGTCCACAACCAGAAAATTCATTTCCTTCCACCACCCCCAGATTGCTGTCCTCTACAGGAAGCGTAAGCTTTACCAGCGTAAACATGCCGCCCGCTTTGAAGGGAAAGCCCATATTACCTGCCATAGCGAGCCTGATGGCACATATGCACATTCACGACCCCGAGCCCCCTTCCGCCTTTATGGCGAAGGTCCTCTTCCAAATTTTCATTCAAGGCAGACCGGATTGAAAACCGGATTTTTCCGGCAGAATTTGTGATCGACTATATCCGCGTATATCAGGCGGACGGATGAAACCCGTTTTCAGACGATTCTCTTCACAGTAAAGGCGGCAGACACGAGTTTCGTGTCTGCCGCCTTTACTCTTACAAAGCCTTTGAAATTAACCTTCTTTAAAATCTCTATACTATTTCGGAAAAGCGGTAAAAGAGACCATTACTGAACAAACATGCTCTTGTTTGCATCATACCATGTCTGCATCTCGGCTTCCATTTCTTTGCCGCCTTCCGCATCCCATTTTGCTATAATGTTGTTAATAGCGGCCTGGGCATCGCTTCCGTCCACAATAGCGGTAATCAAAGCGTCGTTCATCATGGTAGCCAAGGCTGCCGAATATTCCATGTTGGCTTCAAGGGAAGAAGCAAAACTGGTGTAGAAAAATTCCACGTCATAATTGTCGATCCTGGAGTTCATGTCGTCGTAAGCAATAGCCATTTCATCGGTTTTTCTGGCCCTGGCCTGCCACATATCCACTACGCCGTCACAAGCAACGCCGGGGAATTTATCGGAATTCTGAAAATCATTAAATGCCGGGAAAATCGGGTAATATTTGTTATCTTTGATTTCGTAAGTAACATTTTCTTCACCGATATAGATTGCTTTAAAGGTATCCGTTTCGGAAAGCTTATTGAACCAGATAATGGCATGCTCGGGATTTTTCGCAGTTTTGGGGATAGCCGCAATTGCACCACAACCTTGGGAAACATATAAAACACCATTGGTGCTGTCATCGGGAGCAAGAGGCGTTCCAAATGCCATTTCACAGTCGGGGTTGCTGGTTTTTACGGCCTCAATCATGCTGGGAATATCAAAGAATGCAAGAGGAGCACAGAAAGCAGTCGCATTGGAGAACTTCTCCTTGAAGGTAGAGCCTGTATTTACCGGCATGTCCTCGTCATACAAGCCTTCTTTGTAAAGCTTCTGCATAAAGGCAAGGTAATCTACCATGGCCGGCACTTTGATACGGGGGGTGTAAACGCCGTCTATATCATACCAGCCGGAATCACCCATTCCGAAGGCGGAAAGAATCTGGGAATAGAACGCGCCAGAGCTGGTGGTAAAGCCCGCTTTTCCGGTTTTGTTTTTATAAGCTACCAGAGCATTGTAGAAATCATCCAAAGTTTCAGGAACATCGATGCCCAAGTCGGCCAGCACATCGCTTCTGTAAGCCAGGCCGTATTTAATGATACCATAGAGGTTGTCCTTGGAATTCGGCGTATCGTAAGTACCGATGGGAATGCCAAACACCTTGCCGTCTGTACCGGTGGTTGCTGTCCAGTTAATATCAGGAACAGCTTTCATAATGTTATCACCGTATTTATCCAAATAAGAGCTGAGCTCCAGCAATCCGCCTTTAGACTCTAGCTGGGTGATCTGATCAAGACCTAATCTTACAAGCAAATCGTATGAGGTACCGCCGGCTACTTCCAGCAGAAGCTTTTCAGTAGCCTGCTCCTGAGGCAGGTTGAACCAGTTTACCTTGTAGCCTGTCAGCTCTTCAGAAACGGCAACACTGGGCTGCGAACTCATATCAAAAGTAGTATAATAAGTCAAGACATTCAGTTCAGGCTTTTCACCTGTTAAAAACGGGTCTTCCGAAGAAACATCGGCCGAGCTGGTACCGGACGAAGAGCTGCCTGAGCTGTTACCCGAGCAAGCGGATAAAGAAAAAATCGTAGAAATTGCCAATAGCGCGCAAAGATATTTTTTGATTTTCATTTGGTTTCCTCCTATAAAAATTATATTAATGGCAGCAGCCTGCCATTTAGGCAAATACGTTTACCCCTTTACTGAACCAACCGTGATGCCCTTTACAAAGTACCGTTGTAAAAAAGGATACAGAATCAAAATAGGAACGGTGGATACCAGAATGGTTGCGGAACGCACCGCTTCTCCGGTAAGATTCATCGCGGTATCAATATCCACCACTCCTTCGGCGTCAACCGTACTCAGCGCGTTTTTAATCAAATCATACAGATATTGCTGCAAAGGCTTGAGGCTTGCTTTTGTGATATACAGAACACCGGAAAAATAGTTGTTCCAATAGCTTACGCCATAAAACAGACAGACGGTAGCCAAAACCGGCATAGACATGGGAAGAACAATCCGGAACAGGATCGTCATATTACTGGCACCGTCAATACGCGCCGCCTCCTCGATGGTTTCAGGAAGAGCCTCAAAAAAGTTTTTCACCAAAAACATGTTATATACGGAAAAAGCTCCGGAAAAAACCAAAGCCCATATGGTATTGGTGAGATTCAATGAACGATACAATATGTAGTTCGGTACCATGCCCGCACTAAACAGCATCACAAAGACAAAAATATAGAGGATCGGTTTGCGGCCGCGCAGCGTAGGCTTTGAAAGCGGATACGCGGTGGTCACGGTTAAAAGCATGGCAATCAAGGTGCCAACGATCGTTACAAACACCGATACGCCGAAGGAATTTTTGAATTCCGGCTGCGAAAGCACATACAGCACGGTACCCAGCTGGAACTGTACCGGCCAGAATATTACCTTTCCGGCGATAACCGGACCTTCCCCGCTGAGCGCTTTGGAGAACACATGCAGCACAGGCAACAGGGTAACAAGGCCAAGCGTAATCAAAATTGTGAAATTGATAATCATGAAGACGGATATTTTTTTCTTTTTCATCACATACATCTCCCTTCCCGTCACCAGATACTCTTTCCGGTCGCCTTTTTAGCAAAGGCGTTGGAACCCAGCACCAGCATCAGCGCAATAACGGAATTGAACAGGCCGACGGCAGTACCGGTACTGAAATCGAGTTTTCCAAGGCTGGTGCGGTAAATGTATGTACCAATAATATCGGCTACATCATATACGGTAGGATTGTACATGGCAAAAATCTGAGAGAATCCGGCATCCATAATACCGCCGACCCGGAGAATCAGCATCAGGACAATGGTGGGCATCAGCCCCGGGATCGTGATATACCAGATTTTCTGAAAACGGCTGGCGCCGTCTACCAGAGCGGCTTCGTAACATTCCTGGTCAAGCCCTGCAATGGCGGCAAAATAGATAATAGAGCTCCATCCAATCTCCTTCCAGCCGTCGGAAAAGATGATTACTTTTCTGAACACATTGCTGTCCATGAGAAACTTTACTTTATCAAGGCCCATCGCCGCAAGGGCGGAGTTGACAACGCCGGTGGTACTGAGCAACGATACGAAAATGCCGGCCACAACCGCCCAGGATAAAAAGTGGGGCATATAGACGACGAGCTGCAGGCTCTTTTGAAACCTGGTGCTTTTCACCTCATTAAGCAAAATGGCAAACAGAATGGGAAGCGGAAACAGAAAGACAATTTTATAAAGGCTGATGATCATGGTATTGCCAAAAGCCGCTCTGAACTCTTCCCTTGCCATAACCCTGATGAAATATTTGAATCCCACCCAATCGCTGGCCCCTATGGCTGAAAGCGGAGAACTTCCCGCAAACATGTCGTAGTCTTTAAACGCCAGCAGAATGCCGTACATGGGAAGGATGTTGAAAATAAACACAAATGCCAATCCCGGCAGCAACAGCAGATATAAATCGTAATTTTTTTGAAAGTATTTTTTGAACGGCTCTTTATGATTCATCGTTAACTCTCTTTCTGTATTATTTTGTTTGGTAAAACGCGGCACAGCAGATGACCGGCGTTGCCCCTTTGTTGCCCCTTTAAAGTACGGCCCGCTGTCTAATATCATATAGTTTTATGGTACGGGAGAAAAGGAACCGTAAACATAAAAAATGATAAAATATTACGGGCCTTATGCAAAAAAATAAAATTGGGGGAAACTAATTAGTACAAAACTACGATTTGTGAAAAAATATTATCAATAGGATATAAAATGTTTTCATCATAAGATAAATTTATATACAAAAAATCCAAATTCATTTATACTAGGTAAGAAATGATCTAGCCGGTTTTTCAAAAAGCGACTGTTTTTTATTCCAGATTTCTTTGTAAGTACCAAAAAGTCACAACCGGTCACAAAAATGTTATAATCTGACCATATCCTTCTTTTTATCTCTTCAACGTTTTTTAAAGGTGGAGATGCTATGTATAAACTGATTATCGTCGACGATGAGCCGGCCACCAGACAGGGCATAAAAAGCGCTGTCAATTGGGAAATGCTCGACATTGAGATAGTCGGAGAAGCCACAAACGGAGCGGAGGGCCTGGAGCTTTTCCGCAGGATGAGCCCTGATATTATTATCTGTGATATTCGCATGCCCAAAATGGATGGCATTTCGATGATTAACGAAGTGCAGTCGGAAAAACAAAACGTTCAGGTTTTGTTTTTAAGCGGTTATTCCGATAAGGAATACCTGAAAAAAGCGATTAAGCTGGAAGCCGTGGACTATATCTATAAGCCTTTTGAACTTTCCGAGCTGATTGCCGCCATAGAAAAAGCAAAGCAGAAATGCTCCAAAACTTCGGAAAAAAACAGCACTTTCAACGACATCGCCCTGGAGCTTCTGGAATACGGGAAATCCAGCTCCGCCCTTTCTCTGCCGGTAAACAGGCTGGACGTAGATGTGAACGCACCGATGCTATCCATTCTGGTGCGGCTTAACCTGAGCAAAAAAAGCTTTCTGCTTCAAACCGAGCTGGGTTCCGAGATCCTTGACACCAAGATGCTGGCAAAACAGTACTTTAATGCTTTTAAAAGGGCTTTTGGCGAAATATTTGACGGTAAGTATGTCATTTCCTGTGTAAATAACGGCTATATCGTGCATGCCAATGTCTTGAAAACCTGCCTTTACGACAGTATTACCGTAAATAAACTGAATCGCCTGTTTTCGCTGGTTGGTGACTTATCAGACGACTGTTTTACCGTAGGAATCGGCAACGTGGCGGACTCGGCAAGAGAGTTGAAGGAGGCATATTCCCAGGCAAGGGCCGCCGCGGTCTCCTCTTTCTTGCTGGGCTATGGAAAAGTCATCCTTTACAGGGATTTAAGCGCACGGCCTTTTGAAGCTTCCCATGATATTCAGGAACAGTTTTACGAAAAAATAGGCGATGGCAATATCGCCTCGGCCATTGATTTTCTGGACGATTATATAGAATATATGCGGGGCTGCCGCTGGCAGGATATTTCCAAGATCAAGGACGAGCTTGCTTCCATCGCCTTCTGGCTCAACAGAAGATCCAAAGAAAATATGCAGTTCAGCCAGAGCTACGTGACCGAGCTGCTCAACTCCACTCTGGATATTATGGATATTAAAAAATATCTGATGCAGCTTTTGGAGCAGATCCTTGATGATCTGCATAATCTGGACAACAAGGGCCGTACCATCTTTGAGGTGGAGCATTACATCATTGACCATCTGGATGGGGATTTATCCATTAAGGCCATTGCCGAAAGCGTTTATATCACACCGACCTACCTCTGCTTCCTTTATAAAAAAAATACGGGTAAAACCATTAACCAGTTTATATTGGAAGTCAAAATGAAAAAAGCCAAGAAGCTGGTTACCGAAACCAACCTGCGTCTGGGAGAAATTGCCGAGCGGCTTGGCTTTGCCAATCAGAATTACTTTACCAGAACTTTCACAGGCTACTACGGAGTCAATCCCAGCACTTTTCGCAATAAAAGCCTCTAAAAGAAAACAGGAGAATCAATATGGGCTTTTTTCACTTCATTGCCGGATTCTATAAAAATATTTCTTACCAGAATAAGCTTATCCTGTCTTATCTTGTGTTTCTGCTGCTCCCCATCGTGGTCTTGTCCCTTTATTCCTACCGAAAGTTTTCCGAAGTGAACACAAGCCAATCCGTTGCCATAACGGAAATGTATCTCCAACAGGCCCAGACCTCGCTGGATTATCAGCTTTCCATGATGGCAAATACCGCGCAGACATTGGCCCAGCAGCCCACTCTCAAGGAAATAATGGATCAGGATCCGGCTGAGGTCCCTGTATCCCAGCAGTATATCGACTACACCGATATCCGGAAGATCCTCAACGCCGTGGGAAAGGGCCCCCATGTCAACCAGATCCGCCTTTATGTGGATGAGGACTTTATTTACAGCCGCAACCGCAGCTATACTTACAATATCATGGATATTGTCAAGGAAGACTGGATGCGCATGGTCAATGAATATTACGCCGGCGTTTATATTTCCCCCGTTTACAATTTCAACTATGCGGAAGGCTCCGACTCTCCTGTTGCCCGGATTACTTCCGCCATCGCCCCTATCAGAAGCGATAAAAATATGAACGATATTATCGGATTTGTAACGGTCGATATGCTGGAGGAGGACCTGCACGGCTTTATTGAAGCCATAGCCCTGACTGACAACAGCGCTGCCTATATCGTCGACGGAAACCGTGAAATCATCTGCGCCTCAGGCAATGATATGCAGAATTACAAAGATTTCCTTGCGGACGAAAGCTTCTTGTTTCAGGATCATATCGGAACCTCCATTTATCATGATGAATATGTAATCGGCGTTTCAGACATCGTCTGGAATTCGTGGCATATCGTCATTATCACGCCGGTCAAAGACTTTATTGCCAATGTCGCCAGCCTGCGGAACAACCTGATTGCTTTGGCCGCAGGGGTAGGTGTCATCGTTTACTTTATCGCCTTTTTTTACGCCAAATACAGCACCAGGCGTATCCGTGGCCTGGCAAACCAGATGAGCGTAGTGGAAAAGGGCAACTTCAATGTCTATTGCACGGTGGACAGCTCAGATGAAATCGGTGAGCTGCAAAGCGCCTTCAATACCATGCTCCGAAAAATACAGGGGCTGATGAAAGAACAGTATTATCTGGGACGCAATCTGAAAGGCACCGAGCTGAAGGTGCTTCAGGCGCAGATCAATCCCCATTTTTTATACAATACCATGGACCTTATTTTATGGAGCGCCAAAAAGGGAAACACCGAGCAGGTCTGCGATATTGTACTGAAGCTTTCCCGTTTTTACCGTATCGCCTTGAGCCGCGGCAGCGATTTTATTCCGCTGGAGCGGGAAATCGAACATGTGCGGCTGTATACGGAGCTGCAAAATCTTCGGTTTGATAAAAAAATACAATTGGAAACCAATATGGAGCCCAAGGTCAGAAAATATAACGTGATGAAGCTGCTGCTGCAGCCGATCGTAGAAAACGCGATTCTTCACGGCATCATGAATAAAGATGATATTCAAGGCTTTATCACCATTTCCGCCTATCTTTCAGAACCGGACCTGTGCATTGAGATCAAGGACAACGGAATCGGAATGAACCATAATCAACTGATGCACCTTGCCTCTCTGGAAAACCGCTCCGATGAAAACAGTCTGGAGGGAAGCTACGGCCTTCAGAATATCATCCAGCGCTTAAAGGTGCATTACGATCACGAGGCAAGCCTTCGCTTTTACTCTACCCCCGGTAAAGGCACCACCGTGGTGGTGAAAATTGCGGAGCGTCTGTGTCGCAATGAAAGCGATTTTCCCTCTTAACAGAGGGTTGTAAGACAAGTCCCTTTTCCTTTCTATAGAGTATGGTTCATAAGATATGGATAAAAACCGAAGATTTGTATCCTTTCATCCTATGCTTTGTTTTTTTATACTAAAGGAAAGCTGCCAAAATCGATTCCGGCTTTGGCAGCTTTCCGCAACGGTTCATATAAAAACAAATAAAAGAAAGGAAATATGTGATGAAAAAATTCACTTTCAAGCCAAGGGAAATCCCTCTTGACGACAGTTGGGACGTTATTGTCGCCGGCGGCGGGCCCGCCGGATGCACCGCGGCCGTTTCCGCGGCCCGGGAAGGGGCAAGAACCCTGCTGATTGAAGCCACCGGTGCGCTTGGCGGCATGGGAACCAGCGGCCTTGTCCCCGCATGGTGCCCGTTTTCTGACAAGGAACGGGTGATTTACGGCGGTCTGGCTCAAAAGATCCTGGAAGACCTGAAAAAGGAAATGCCTCATGTCCCTAAAGATGCGGTGGACTGGGTTCCTATTGATCCCGAACGGCTGAAAACTCTTTATGATGATCTGGTCACCGGCTCGGGAGCGCATGTCCTGTTTCAAACCGTTTTAAGCGCCGTGGAAAAGGATGAAAACGGCACCGTAACCGAAATCATTGTCAGCAATAAGGCCGGTCTGAGCGCCTATAAAGCAAAGGTATACATTGACTGCACCGGGGATGGAGATCTGGCTGTCTGGGCCGGAGCGGAATATGAAAAAGGCGGCGAAAACGGCGAACTGCAGCCCGCCACCCACTGCTTTATCATAAGCAATGTGGACAGCTACGCATACCTGTACGGTCCCAACCTTCACAGCGCAAATCCGGAAAGCCCCATTTATAAGATTACCCGGTCGGGAAAGTATCCGGAGATCAGAGATGTTCATATGTGCAATAATTTTGTCGGCCCCGGCACCGTCGGCTTTAACGCAGGCCACCTCTGGGATGTGGACAATACCGATCCCGAAAACATCTCTGAAGCCATGATCCAGGGACGCAAGCTGGCGCGCGCCCTCCGCAACGGGCTGGCTGAATATTACCCCGAGGCGTTTGCCGATTCCTTTCTGGTGTCTACCGCCTCTTTAATGGGAATCCGGGAAACACGCCGCATTACGGGAGATTACGTCATCACGGCGGAGGATTACCTGAACCGGCAAAGCTTCGACGATGAAATCTGCCGCAACTGCTACTATATCGACGTGCATCAATCCTTCAAGCAGGCTGAAAAGCTGATCAACGGCGAATCTTTTGAAAAGGTCGTGGGAACCCATACCAACCGGTATAAAAAGGGAGAGTCTCACGGAATCCCCTATCGTTGCCTGACTCCCAGGGGGCTTACCAATTTGCTGGTGGCCGGCCGCTCCATTTCCTGTGACCGCACGATTCAGGGAAGCGTACGGGTTATGCCCGTCTGTCTTGCCATGGGAGAAGCGGCGGGAATGGCCGCCGCTCACGCAAGCCGTATGGATACCGCCGACGTTCATAAAGTAGACGTGCAAAATCTCAGAAAACGTCTTCAGGAGGAAGGGGCATATCTGCCTTAACGGACACATCCTTCAGCGTATTCAAAATCCCATAAACCCCTGACTGCAAAATAAAAAGGCGGGGCTTTTATCTGCCCCGCCTTTTTTGTATTACGGTCTATCAACAGAACACCGTCACAGGACAGCTCCCTGCTTTTTCAGTTCTTCCTGCAGCGTTTTAACACTCAGAGTTCTGACTGTCGCGCCGCTTTTGGAGGCAACCGCCACAGCGGTTCCAGCGGCTTCTCCAAGGCAGCAGACAATGGGCATAATGCGGATAGAGGCCTGAGCCTCATGGGTTGCGGAAATACACCGTCCCGCTACCAGCAGATTATCGGCCTTTTTCGGGATCAGACTGCGATAGGGGATGGAATAATACTGTCCCTGAGGGAAGTAATAGTGGCTGGTCCCGCTCCCCTCCGGATTGTGGATATCAATATCGTAATTTCCTAAAGCGATAGCGTCTTCAAATTTTTTGCAGGCGACCAGATCGTCGGCTGTCAGCAGATATTCCCCGTCGATCATACGGCTTTCCCTCACGCCGATTTCCATTGCGGTCGATAAAAGCTCGGCGGACTGGAATCCATCCACCTCGTTTTTCATAAATTCAAAAAGCTCTATGACCTGTTCTCTCGCCTCGATTTCCGCTTTGGTCACATCAAACGCGTCCACTGGGTTCAGTTTCACAATACGGGTGGAATTAAAATGCAGGACATTTTTCACCGCGGAATGGAAAATCAGAACATCTTCTCTTATATTTTTGATTTTACCTTGGCTTTGCAATTCCTTATAACGCTTGTTAATCATCGGGCGCGCCTGCTGATATTTCTCGATATCTACATTGGCCACGCGGAAACACAGCGTCATGGGCTGGCACAGATGGTCCGCATCCCGTCCCAGATGGGTGGGGCAGCCGCAGAGGTATGCCAGATCAGCGTCACCGGTAGCATCAATAAAGAAATCGGCGTAAAAGGTCTGCCTTCCGGATTTGTTTGCCACAGTGACAGCCTTAATTTGCCCATTTTCTTTCACCACATCGGTCAGATAGGAGTGAAACAAGAGCTCTACCCCGGCCTGAAGCGCCATACGGTTTAATACCACCTTCAGGTATTCCTCATGAAAAGTCCCTGGAACAGCGCCGTAAAGAGCACCCATTTCCCTCAAAGTGTCGGTAATCTCGGTGAAAAGACCCCGGCTTAGCTGAAAATCCTCTTTCTTTCCGCCTTCCTCCAGAATCGTGGCATTTCTCATAAAAGGATTGACCAGACAGTTAGCCGCCGCGCCGCCAAGGCAGTTGTACTTCTCTATCAGCAATACACCAAGGCCCTTGCGCGCCGCGCTGACGGCAGCCGCCGCCCCCGTAAATCCCCCGCCTACCACAATCAGATCATATTGCTTCATGACTGTCTTCCTCCCGAATATATCCATAATAGATGGCTTCGTTTCATACGAACCCATCAAAATTATAGCACCTGACCGTACTGTTTTTCTAATAAAAACGAACGCAAAGCTTGCACAAACGAAAGGCAATTGGTAAAATACAATTGTATTTAATACTTTTGTTGAATAAGCAGAAAATAAACGGTGTGTTTTTTATCTTACCAGTGTAATGCAAAAGCAGGAGGCAGAGCTATGCTTACAGAAGACAGCGGATACGCTACACTTTATGAGTTTACAGAAACGCTCTCTTATTTTGCCGGAAGCCATCTCTGTATTCATGACGTTTCCGGGATACTGCATGGAAGCGAGTTGTATCTTCCGGTGGAAAACCAGATTCATTCCAAGGCCTTTTGCAGCCTCGCTAAAAGCACGGAAAAGGGGTACCGCTTGTGTCTTTCCTGTAAAATGCGGGCAAACCGCAAGGGAATCCGGACCGGAGAGCTTTTTCAGGGGCACTGCCCTTATGGGCTGTATGAAATCGTCAAACCGGTGGTCATTCAGGGAAAAACTCATTGCCTGATCTATCTGGGAAACCTGCTTTATCAGCCGGAAGAGGCCAGACGGCGCCTTTCGCACACCTGCATGAAAACCGGCGTCCCCGAAAATCAGCTTCTTCCCCTGCTGGACAAAGCAGAGCCTATCCTTTCGCCGGAACCGTATATCCGTCTTGCTTATATCGTGGAAAGCTACCTCCGTTTTCTCTTTCCCCGAAATCAAAACAAAAAAGAAATCAGCCGGAATCATTGGGCGGTGGAAAGGCTGCAAACCTATATCGACACAAATTTTTATCAGAATTTCACACTTCAGGATGTTGCCAAGCTGTATTTTATTAACGAAAAATATATTGGCCGGCTGTTCCGGGAACAGATGGGCTGCACCTTTCACGATTACCTGAACAGAAAACGGCTGGAAGAAGCGCAGAAACAGCTTCAGGAAACCTCCAAAAGCGTACTGGAGATTGCTTCTGCGGCAGGCTATCAGAACGTCAGCTATTTCAACCGGGTTTTTTACGCCGCATATAGGATGACGCCCACCCAATACCGGCAGAGGGGCATATTGAAATAGTCCGGAAGGCCTTGAAAATACAGGCGCCGCGCTGCCAATATTTCTATCGGCACTTTCTCATGTTTTCATTGTAATTTATCCATGTAATGTGGTAAAATAACCGCAAGCAGCTAAAAGCGGTTATTTTGTCTTATTCTTTTATGAAAGTAGTGGGAAACAGTGCGGAACGAACGGTGGTCTAAAAAGCAGGGCTTATATTGTCCCGACATGGAACATGACGCTTGCGGAATGGGATTTGTCGTCAATATAAAGGGAGCAAAATCACACACGATTATAGCGGATGCCCTGACGGTTTTGGAAAACCTGAATCACAGGGGCGCCAGCGGTGCGGATGAGAACACCGGGGATGGCGCCGGCATTCTGGTTCAGATTCCGCACCTCTTTTTTAAGCGGGAGTGCGAGGTGCTGGGCTTTGCCCTTCCTGAAAAAGGCGACTACGGCGTCGGCATGATTTTTGCGCATAAATACGAAGAACTGCGCAGCAGGCAAAAGGAAATGTTCGAAAAAATCGTGACCGGGGAAGGCCAGAAAATCCTCGGCTGGCGTGAAGTGCCCATCGACAAAACCACCATCGGCGAAACGGCCAAAGCCGCCATGCCTCGGTTTATCCAGGTGTTTATTGAAAAGAATAAGGACCTTCCCGCCGGCATTCCCTTTGAGCGTAAGCTCTATACCATCCGCAAGCTGGCGGAAAAAGCCATTGTCCCCTTAAGCGAGGACAACGGCGGTACCTTTTATGTTCCCAGCCTTTCCTCCAAAACCATCGTATACAAGGGAATGCTGACAGCTGAACAGCTCCGTAATTTTTATCTGGATCTTTCCGATCTGGATTTCACCTCTGCGCTGGCAATGGTTCATTCCCGGTTCAGCACCAACACTTTCCCCAGCTGGGAACGCGCCCATCCGAACCGCTATCTTGTCCATAACGGAGAGATCAATACCATCCGCGGCAACGCCAACTGGATGAAGGCCCGGCAGAAATGTATGAACTCCGAGCTTTTTGACGACATCAATAAAATCTACCCGATCATCGACGATACCGGCAGCGACTCCGCCATGTTCGACAACAGCCTGGAATTTCTCTATATGACCGGGCGCCCTCTGGCTCAGGCGGTCATGATGATGATTCCCGAGCCGTGGGAGAAAAACGACACGATGAGCCGGGAGAAAAAAGACTTTTACGAATTCCAGAACTTTATCATGGAGCCGTGGGACGGCCCTGCCGCCATGGCGTTTTCCGACGGCGACGTCATCGGCGGCGTGCTGGACCGCAACGGCCTGCGCCCCTCCCGGTATTATGTCACCCGCGACGACCGGGTGATTCTCGCTTCCGAGGCCGGCGTGCTGGACGTAAGATCCGAGGATGTTCTGCATAAAGGCAGACTGGAACCCAGTAAAATGCTGCTGATTGATACTAATGCCGGCCGCATCATTTCCGACGAGGAAATCAAGCATATCGTGGCCTCCGGGCATCCTTATGCCGAGTGGAACAGGCGGCACATCAGCAAGCTTTGCGACCTGCCGGAGCAGGAGCCAAAACATTACGCCTTTTCTCCTGAGGAGCTGCTCGGACTTCAAAAGGCGTTCGGTTACACCCACGAGGATATTTCCAAGGTGCTGATTCCCATGGCCGAAGAGGGCGGTGACCCTATCGGAGCCATGGGCATGGACGCGCCTCTTGCCGTTTTATCCGAAAAGCCCCAGATGCTGTATATGTACTTTAAGCAACTCTTTGCACAGGTCACCAATCCGCCGATTGACGGTATTCGGGAGGAAATCGTCACCTCCAGCAGCGTGATGCTGGGTGTCGCGGGAAATCTCCTGGACCCGGACCAGAAGGACAGCGCCTGCTTATATCTGGAACGCCCTATCCTGACTAATAAGCAGTTTGCCGCTATTCAGGCTCTTAATAACGGTAGACTGAAAGCCGTTACTCTTTCCATTCTCTATAAAGCCGGCAGGGAAAGGGCGATGAAAAAGGCTCTCAGCGACCTGTTCCGGGCCGCCGATAAAGCGATTGCCGATGGTGCCAACATCCTGATTCTTTCCGACCGGGGCGTGGGACCGGAATGCGCCGCGATTCCGGCGCTTTTGGCCTGTTCCGGCCTGCACCATCACCTGACCCGGCATGAAATCCGCACCGGTGTCGGCATGGTGCTGGAATCCGGCGAGCCCCGTGAGGTGCATCATTTCTGCACCCTGATTGGATACGGCGTTACCGCCGTTAACCCTTATCTTGCTTATGAAACCGTTGAGGATCTGTACGGCAAGGGCCTTATCAAAGGCGAAAGCGCCGGGGACTGCATTGAGCGCTATATCAAGGGCGCCGTCAAGGGGATGCTGAAGGTACTGACCAAAATGGGCATTTCCACCATGCGCAGCTATCAGGGCGCCCAGATATTCGAGGCGGTAGGCCTGCGTAAGGATTTTGTAGACAAATATTTCACCTATACCCCCACCAGGCTGGAAGGGATTGGCCTTGAGGATATCGCAAGAGAAAACGGTATGCGCCACGAAAGCGCCTACGGCGAGCGCTACCTTTACAAAGACGCGCTGGAAATCGGGGGTCTTTTCCAATGCAAGGACGATGGGGAAATCCATCTCTACAACCCCGAAACCGTTTACCTTCTTCAAAAGGCCTGCCGCGAGAGAGATTACAGCCTGTTCAAGACCTTTTCCGGGCTGATTAACGACGGCAAGCCGGTTACTCTGCGTAATTTGCTGGAGTTTGATTTCAGCAATTCCAGCCGTATTCCCATTGAGGAAGTAGAGTCAGTAGATTCTATCGTCAAGCGTTTTAAAACAGGCGCCATGTCCTACGGCTCCATCAGCAGGGAAGCCCATGAATGTCTGGCGATCGCCATGAACCGCTTAGGCGGAAAGAGCAATACCGGCGAAGGCGGCGAGGACCCGGAGCGCTTTCAGGTGATGGAAAATGGCGACACAAAAAAGAGCGCCATCAAACAGGTTGCATCCGGGCGTTTCGGAGTAACCAGCAATTATCTGATCAATGCAGAGGAAATCCAGATCAAAATGGCGCAGGGAGCAAAGCCAGGAGAGGGCGGCCAGCTACCCGGACGGAAGGTTTACCCTGCTATTGCCAAAGTACGGCACTCCACTCCCGGCGTTGACCTGATCTCTCCCCCGCCCCACCACGATATTTATTCCATTGAAGATCTGGCAGAACTGATCCACGACTTGAAAAACGCCAACAAAGATGCCCGTATCAGCGTAAAGCTGGTATCCGAGGTAGGCGTCGGCACCATTGCTGCCGGCGTTGCCAAGGGTAAGGCCGACGTGATTCTCATCAGCGGCTACGATGGTGGAACCGGCGCCTCCCCCTGGACCAGCATTAAGCACGCGGGCCTTCCCTGGGAGCTGGGCCTTGCCGAAACCCATCAGACGCTGATTCTCAACAAGCTGCGCGACCGCGTGACTGTGGAAACAGACGGAAAGCTGATGACCGGACGCGACGTGGTCATCGCGGCCCTGCTGGGCGCCGAGGAATACGGCTTTGCCACCACCCCGCTGATTGTGCTTGGCTGCCTGATGATGCGCGTCTGCAACCTGAACACCTGCCCGGTGGGCATCGCCACCCAGGATGAACGGCTTCGCAAACGCTTTGCCGGAAAGCCGGAATATGTAGAAAATTTCATGTGCTTTGTGGCGCGGGAAATGCGCGAGATTATGGCCAAGTTAGGTTTCAGAACCGTTAACGAGATGATCGGACGCACGGATATGCTGAAAATCAAGGATAACCTTTCCCACTGGAAAGCATCCAAGCTGGATTTGCAGCGGATTTTGTACCAGCCTTATTCTGACCCTGATACCGGAAAATACAGAATCAAGGCTCAAAACCACTTGCTGGATAACTCTCTGGGTATGAAAAAACTGCTCCGGATGTGCCGTCCTGCGCTGGAAAACGGCAAGTCAATCCGGGCGAAGCTGGAAATCCGCAACGTTGACCGCGTAGTTGGTACTTTGGTGGGCAGTGAAATTTCCAGACGCTACGGTGAAAAGGGACTGCCGGAGGATACCATCCGGCTGCAGTTTGTAGGCTCTGCCGGACAAAGTTTCGGCGCCTTCTCCCCCAAGGGGCTGACGCTGGAACTGGAGGGCGACGCCAACGATTATATCGGCAAGGGGCTGTCCGGCGGAAAAATCATTGTTTACCCCAGCAAGTCCGCCCCTTTCAAACCGGAAGAAAACATTGTCATCGGCAACGTGGCGTTTTACGGTGCCACCTCCGGCGAAGCCTATGTAAGCGGTATCGCGGGCGAGCGCTTCTGCGTTCGCAACAGCGGCGTCAGCGCAGTTGCAGAGGGAGTCGGCGACCATGGCTGTGAATATATGACGGGAGGCAGAGTGGTTATCCTCGGCAAAACCGGTCGCAATTTTGCGGCCGGCATGTCCGGCGGTATCGCGTATGTGCTGGATTTTGACAAAGCCTACTGCAACCAGTCCATTGTGCTCTTCCAGACGCTGGATTCCCCAAAAGAGCAGGAAGAAGTCCATGAAATGATCCGCCGTCACGTACAGTATACCTCCAGTCCTCTGGGGCAAAAGATTCTGGATAACTGGGAAAGCGATATCTCCCGGTTTACCAAGGTAATCCCGAAGGATTACCAGAAAATGCTGGAGTTTCTTTCTCTGGCACAGCAGGAGGGCCTGTCCGGGGACGAAGCATGGCAGGCGGCATTTGAAAAGAGCATGCAAAAATAAGCTCTGCTGGAAGGTAAGATAAAAAGAAACGCTATTTTCAAAAGAGCCCGCTGCTTCCTCTGCCAGCAAAAGGCTCCGGAAAGGACTTGAGTTTTGAGATGGGCAAAACCACTGGTTTTTTAGAGTACGACCGAGTTGAATATAAAAAAAGGCCCCCGCTGGACCGCCTGAAGGACTGGGACGAAATCCGGCTTGAGCAGGATGCGGATACCCTTACGACGCAGACCGCCCGCTGCATGAACTGCGGAATTCCTTTCTGTCACGCGGGAATCCTCTTAAACGGCATGACAAGCGGCTGCCCGCTTCACAACCTGATCCCGGAGTGGAACGATCTGGTCTATAAGAGCCAGTGGAAGGAGGCGTACCTGCGTCTTTCCCGCACCAATCCCTTCCCGGAGTTTACCGGCCGGGTCTGCCCCGCTCCCTGCGAGGGCTCCTGTACCGAGGGTTACCATATGGAACCTGTCACCATCAGCGCCATTGAGTACGCCATTATTGAACGGGCTTTTAAGGAAGGCTATGTGAAGCTTCATAAAGCGCCTTCCACCGGAAAGAGGGTTGCCGTCGTGGGCTCCGGCCCGGCGGGCCTTTCCGCCGCGCACTACCTGAATCTGGCGGGTCACGAAGTCACCGTTTATGAGCGCAGCGACCGTCCGGGCGGGCTGCTCATGTACGGCATTCCCAATATGAAGCTGAACAAAAAAATGGTAGAACGGCGGCTGGATGTGCTGAAAGAAGCAGGCGTGCGGTTTGTGGTGAACACCGAAATCGGGAAGGATATTCCGGCAAAGAAGCTCACGGACGAATACGATGCGGTTATCCTTTGCTGCGGTGCCACCAAGCCCCGGGGCCTGAATGTGGAGGGCAAGGACCTGAACGGCGTTCATTTTGCCGTGGATTTTCTTTCCGTCAACACCAGAAGCCTTTTAGATTCCCAATTCAGTGACGGAAAGTTTATTGATGTCAAGGATAAAAACGTCGTTATTATCGGCGGCGGCGATACAGGAACCGACTGCGTAGCTACCTCTCTGCGCCATCACTGCAAAAGCGTGGTGCAGTTTGAGATCATGCCGAAGCCTCCCCAAAGCAGGGCGGAAGCCACCAATCCCTGGCCGGAATGGCCCAGGGTTTTGAAGGTGGACTACGGCCAGCAGGAGGCCATTGGTATTACCGGAAACGACCCTCGGAATTATCTTGTCTCCACGACCAAACTCGCGGGAGACGGCCAGGATAATGTGAAAGAAGTTCACACCGTGAAGGTAGAGTGGGGAAAAGGCACCGGCGGCAGAATCGCGCCTAAAGAAGTGCCTGGCAGTCAAAAGGTCTGGCCCGCAGACGTCGTTCTGTTGGCAATGGGCTTTTTAGGACCTGAGGATGCTATTCCTGCGGAGCTGGGTCTGGAACGGGATACCCGCAGCAATATCAAGGCTGATTTTGAGGTGTTCCAGACCAATCTGGACAAGGTGTTTACGGCAGGTGACGCCCGCCGCGGCCAGAGCCTTGTGGTCTGGGCCATTCAGGAAGGAAAGCTGGCGGCCAGAGAAGTCGATAAGTTTCTGACCGGCTCTTCTGAGATAAAATAATCGGTAAAAAAATTCGGGCCAGCCGTTTAAACGGCTGGCCTTTTTCCTTATCCTTTTACTTTCTAAAAATAATACAAAAACACTGATTCCGGTAATCAAATAATAATCAGGCTTTGTTTTATGAGCTAATCAAAAACTACCGTTTGGTCCCTGTGTTGCGACACCTCGAACTTTTTTGCGAGATAAGAGGCAATCACCTTTTTGCCGTAATAATTCCAATCAGACGGCCGATTTTCATGATGTCACCCTCTGAAAAATTTTCTTTTTACGAGCCTAAGCAGGCCCTGCTTTTTTACAGGCATCTGCGCATTATAACAGCATTTTCTTTTTCCGCTACTTTGATAAAGCCAACTTTTTCATACAGCCGGACAGGACCGGTATAGTCAAAAGAATCATGCTGGTCGTGCAGCCTGGGATATCCTTCCAGGGCAGCATAGCCTTCGGCCCGTGCATCTTTGACGACCCGCATCAAAAGCGCAGTCGCTATGCCTTTTTCGCGATATCCCAGCGCAATGATAAAGCAGGTGACCGCCTTAATATGCTCGTTGCCGTCTCCCCGGATGAATCCGCTTGTCTCCGCATCAAAATCAAAACGGCTGAACGCCGCTTTGTCATTGGCGTTGCACCAGCCGACGGGAACGCCGTCCGCATAAGCGAGGTATCCCTTGATGCCTCCCTGTTCAATCAGTGTTTTTGCCCTCTTCCTCAAAGCAAAGCGAAGCGCATCGGTGCCGCCTCCGTCCGCTTTGACCTCTCCTCCGATTTTCTGCTCGTCAGCCTTGTTCATGTGAAAAAACGTACAATAGCAGCATGACCATTCCGCATGGTCGGTGAAAGCCCTGTTGTCAAAAAAATCAAAGAAATCTCCGGCCAGGGCAGGTGTAATCGGTTCAATGCCAATCACCATATCTGTCAGCTCCTTAAAAAGGGGATTCATATAAAATCCAAAAGGTGGATTTACCTACCGTTTTTTTCCTTTCATCCACTTCACCGATTCTTTCAGTCCCAAGATAGTTTTTGTTTCCAGCACCGCGCGGCAACTATGGATACCTGCCAGAGAAAAATACCTTGGCAGATCCAATTCGCCGGTGCCGAGCGCAAGGTGATCTCTTTTTCCGGCTGCGTCGTGCATATGCATATGACAAAGTTTATCCGCGCGTTTCATGATGACCGCTTCATCGGCGCCGCCGATGCCGTGGTTGTGTCCGATATCGAAGGTCAGCCCGAAAGCCGGGCTTTCAAGCAGAAGGTCCAGCGCTTCTGTTTGAAAGGCCGTAAATCCATCGCTGTTTTCAATGCAGATCAGGATATCAGAATTGTCAATTGCCTCTTCACATTCATCACGAAAAATGCAGATGCTTTTCAGATAATCGTTCCTGTACACGTCAAAAAGATAGACTTTTTTATCAGGGAGGGTAAAATAAACGCCTTTTGAAAGGTGCATATTCAAAACGGGAATCTTCAGTATTTTTGCAAGTGTAATCGTCTCAAGGACAGTCTGCCGGTACGCCTGTACGACTTTAGGGTTAAAATCACTGACATTCAGGTTCTCATCCAGATGAACGGTATAGTAAATTCCGTACTGTTCAGCGGTTTCCATAAAAAATCCGGCATCGATAAAAGGAAGCTGATACTGCGGCAGGTTCATATTCAGCTCAATAAACCGCAAATCAAGAGCGCGACACAATGCGGCGCACTCTTTCAGGCTTTTGGTTTCGATCAAGGTGGGCATGCCGAAATCCATTACGTGTATCATCTCCTTAAGAAAACATAAGGGGCCTGACATCATTATCGGAAAGCCGTGTTTTTTTGGCGGTAATGGTGATTTTATATATTTGTTTTTAGGCCTTTATAATGGAATCCTTTTATGGATAAAAAACCTGAGATTGCCGTTGATTCAGGTGCCCGAATAATCCGGATAGCCTCTCAGAAGCTAAGTTATAGTATGATTATTTTCGGTGGTGTATCCTGTGAAAATTTTTTGAATACTTACAGAGTGCTTCGCTATAGCATAACTTAACTGCATGAAGAGGCATCTGGGTCGCTTTACTTATTTCGTGAAATGTCTGTTCATTGACAACGTAGTTTTCCAGAATATACGATTCTATGGGATGCAGGTTTTCAAAAGCTTTCCATAAAGATTTACTTAGCTCCACTTCTAAATATATATCACACGGATCCCGCGAATGAAGCGACGAAAAAGCGACAATATATTGTCGGTATCCTCTTTCTTTGCGATAAAATTTCGCGTTTTCTGCCCAAATGATCCGCTTAATAATTCCACATATCCAAGTTGAGAAGCGACTGCGGCCCTCAAACTTGCTTAATCGACCAAAAGCGCGAAAATATGCCTCAGAAACAATGTCCTCGCAAGAGAGAAAACCCAATTGGAAATTACGCATATATTTTTGTGTAAATCCAATCACGATCTTAGTCGACTGATCATAGAGTTGGTTCCAAGCTTGCACATCCCCGCAAAGGGTATTCCTAACCAGCATATAATCTTTGTCTATTTTGTTTTGTTCCCTCATTTTGCTCCCCTAAACGGATAGACTGCCACTGAGTGTAAAATTTATACCAACATATTCGTAATAAATTTGACAGTTATATTATCCTAAAATGCTTCTTTCACTCAATATCAACAAGTTAGAGCGTTTGGTTTCTGTTAAGTATCAATCAGTTCTCCCTTACCATATAGAGTATGTTTGATGCTTCTACCATCATTTAATTTCCAATTAACAAAGCATACAGCTCCTCTGGCATTACATCTGCAGCTATTATACTATTCTTAGAGTTTTTTTCTAAATTTTCTAAGGCGCCATATAGAGTGATATGCTTTGCCTTGTTTGTATTAATGGTTTTAGTTTTAATTGATAGAACGTCTTTGTATGTTTGCATGAACAGGTTCAGATCCACTTGTAAATTTTTCACCCCTACATCGCGTAGCTTTGCGTATACAGCATGAGAAGTATTTGGCATTTTATTTACGTACTGTTCATTGTATTCGGGCTTAAAATAATTGATCAGCATTGCTTCCGCGATGAACAAGAGGTTTTCAGAGCCCACGTCAATACCAAGCAAGCCCTCTTTGTGCCAGACAGAGCTGGAAAGTAATATGCTGCTAAAATCGCCCGTGCTCTGCTTATATAACTTTGATTCCGGTTTAAGCATCCAAACAAAAATCTCTTTGTTAGGACGGGCAGAGGCCGTATCGCGATAGATTTTTAAAATAGTCTCGTGGTTTTTAAGCCTCCGATACACATTTTTTGATGAACCGATGTACAGAAGATCATATTCAGAAGCTGTTTCAACGTCTCGGCAGCATTGAGTAATCAAATCATAAATACTGCATTTTATGGGAGCATACTTTTTCAATTCCGGATCACGCCGCCGCCAATCTTCTTTTATCCCAATTTCTATTAATGTGCCAGAAATAATTTTCATATGCAGCGCATCCCGGTGAATCGGGTGCGGAAAAAACCATAAATTGCAGAGCCGATGTATCTTACCTGTGGTACTGTTTCGATATTCGATGACGGGCGGGTCGTGATTAAAGTCGATGTTTGTAAGCTCCAGTCTGTCGGCCTGCAGAACCATATATATTGCATTGCCGCCGTATTCTGGATAGAGTTGCGCTACATCGTCTATACTCGAATATGGCACCATAAACTGTTTATCAAAGGCTAACTCAAAGCTGTTATCAAGATTAAAGCCTTTTATGGATTTAAGTTTCTCAAGTAATTGTTCCTTATCAGGTTCCAACATTTGCGTTTCCACCTTCGGCATAAAAATTCTTCTCTCAAATT
>ENA-UOOK01000392-UOOK01000392.1-fermentation-metagenome-genome-assembly--contig:-NODE-392-length-57770-cov-78.216807_pt1 | contig 57770 bp, 45 predicted proteins | sample MGYA00245777_ERZ724023 | MGnify/ENA primary metagenome ERZ724023 (study PRJEB28704, sample SAMN03018312) | fermentation metagenome | biome: anthropogenic terrestrial biome; feature: soil; material... | reverse complement strand
GTTTTCTCATATTACACAAAAATAAGCGTTTATGCTTAACTCTGTGTCCCGGCTAAGTTAGTAATTCCAAATCGCAATAACCGGTTCACATCAATAAATCAATGTTTAATAGTGAAACCTAATATTAAACTGAATAACTAAAAAAGCTACAGCTCCAACAGTAGTAAATTAAAAAAACGATGTAATAGTGTCGATAGGTAATTAATATTTTTTATTATTTAATTTAAATCAAGAGAGAATGAAAAAAATCTTCTTTTCAGGTTTGTTGGTTGCTCTTTTTATAGGAATGTTTTTTTCCTGTAAAGATGAAAGCCAGACAAATTTTCAACCCTTTGACCCGTCACAACCCATAGAGGTTACCGGATTTTACCCCGATTCGGGAGGTATAGCGACACCCTTTATTATTGAGGGGAATAATTTCGGATCGGATACGGCAGGCATGAAGGTGTATTTTGTAGATACACTGGGTGTAAAACATCAGGCCGGGCTGGTAAGTTCCAACGGAAACAAAATTTATGCTTTCGTTCCAAAGCTAACATACCTTCGTAAGATGGATATTATGGTCGAGCGAACTTCAAAAGACGGTAAAGTTGTATCGGGTGTTTGCAATTACAACTTTTTCTACAAAACACAAACATCGGTAACCACAGTACTGGGCAAACCCGAGCCGAACAACAACAGCGTACGTACAGTAGGAGGCGATTTTACTACGGCAACACTCTCGGCTCCCTTTGCAATTTGTCTCGATGATGAAGACAATATTTTTATTATCGAACGCCTATGGAGCGCCCAGGGACACGGAGCAATTCAGAGCGCCAAAAATGAAAAAGGCGACAACGTTGGCAGCAACATTGTTCTGGCCGATACAAAAGGGCAATCGGTAGTGGTTATGAGATACGGAGCAAACTACTCCAATGCCCCCGCTTTTTCCGACCAGCAAGGCAACGAAGCAGTCTACGTGCCGGAAGATGCAGGATTGTATTACTATCAGATGTTGAAGAGTTTGACGTATGCCCCGCGTAACCGCTCGTTAATTCTCGACGAAGAAACAAAGAACGTTATCGAGGGTAACTGGAAGTATTCGTTCGTGGTGAACAAAAACGACCATATGGTATATACTGTAATGTGGAAAGGGCAGCTGGTGCGTTTCAATCCCACAACACGCAACGTGGAGGTATTGCTGGACAAGGTAACACCTGACGTTCCCAATGCGCATGCGGGCTCAAACGGCAGTAACACTTATTGTGTCTTTTCACCTTTGGAAACCAATATGCTCTATTTCTGCATGGAAGACTATAACATGATAAGCCGGGTGGATATTTCGGCATTGGGTGATAAGGACAAAGCAACATATAAAGGAGAACTATATGCCGGTAAAGCCATTATTGAAGGACCAGTTAACGGCCGTGGATGGGAAGATGGGCTGTTGGAAAACGCACGCTTTTTTGCACCCAAGCAAATGGCCTTTACCTCCGACGGCAAGCTCTACATTGCAGATAACAACAATCACTGCATCCGAGTCATTGACACTACCGTTCCTAAGGATCAGGCGATGGTAAATACTGCAATAGGCCTGCCGCAGAGCCCGGGATTCCAGGATGGCGGACCGGAATTCGCCAAATTCTATTACCCTACAGGGGTAGCGGTGAACAGCGACGGGTCGGTAATCTATGTAGCTGATTCAAGGAACCATGTAATCCGTAAGCTTTCCATTGAATAATTAAATTTAAACTGAACAAGGCATGAAAAAAATAATAGGCTTGATCGTCATTTTGGCGAGTATATTTACAATAAACGTTTACGGACAGGGCGAAAGAAATTTAACAGTTTCGGGAGTTGTTTACGATGCTTCGCTTAATGAACCACTTCCTGGTGTTTCCATTTTTATTAAAAATGCACCGGGCGTGGGAACAACTTCCGATACAAACGGGCGCTTTTCCATAAAAGTGTCGCGCCGGGAGGTTATCGTTTTTCAAATGATTGGAATGACAACAGTTGAAAAGCTAGTGGAACAAAGCGAATCCAACGTAAGGGTAGAATTAAAAGAAGATACGCAAGTGTTAGAAGAAGTTGTGGTTACAGGGCTTACCTCTCAGAAAAAAGTCTCAGTGGTGGGAGCCATAAGCAGCGTTGCCGTGGATGAACTGAAAACACCTGCAACCTCGCTGGATAATATGCTGGGAGGCCGCGTTGCCGGTGTTATGACCAGCATGATTTCAGGAGAACCTGGCAAAAATATTTCAAATTTCTGGATTCGTGGTATAGGAACATTCGGTGCCAACTCCGGTGCACTGGTACTTATAGACGGATTGGAAGGACGGCTTCAGGATATAGATCCGGATGATATCCAATCGTTTGCAATATTGAAAGACGCAGCAGCAACAGCTGTTTACGGTGTAAGGGGCGCTAACGGAGTGGTTCTGGTCACCACCAAGAGAGGGGTATCGGGAAAGTTGCAAGTGTCTTCACGCGCGACATTGCAGGTGAACCAGCTTAGACGGTTACCGGAATACCTAGGTGCTTATGATTATGCTAAACTGGCAAACGAGGCGAGAGCCTTATCGGGTGACCCTGATATTTATACCCGTTTGGACCTTGACATAATAAAATCGGGACTGGACCCGGATATATACCCCGATGTTAATTGGCTAAACGAGATAATGAAAAAAACATCTATGCAACACAGATACTACACAAGCGCCAGAGGCGGTGGAGATGTGGCTCAGTATTTCGTATCTGTTGGGGGACAATTTGAGAATGCAGCTTATAAACAAGCCGACGTAAAATTCAAAAAGCCGATAGCATATAATAAAATTACCTATCGAGCCAATATCGATATGAAACTGACACCCAAAACGAAGCTATATTTTGGCACCGACGGCCATATCACAAATCATACTCTTCCTGGCATGGAAGACACAAACTCTCTCTGGAGGGCTGTGCGTGCACTTACGCCGGTAATGTTCCCAGTAACATATTCCGACGGAACGCTCCCAACATATGGAACTGATGAAATGTCATCGCCTTATACACGCCTAAACTATACAGGGTACAGAAACAACAACGACAACCGAAACATGTTGACACTTGAACTGACACAAGAGATAGGAGGCCCACTTAAGGGATTGAAACTTTCGGCTCAAGTGCAGTCAGACCTGCAAACATTTATCAGCGAAGGACGCACAATGAGGCCAAATCAATATCGCGCCACAGGCAGGGACTCGCAGGGGAATCTGATTAAATCGCTTCGTTTGAACGAACAGTCTGTACGGTTCTTTAAATTCAGCAATCACTGGCGTAAATATTATTTCCAAAGCAAAGCAGACTGGAACCGTTCATTCGGACATCACGATCTGGGTGCTTTACTCTTCTATTATATGGAGGATGTACAAGACGGACGCTGGGAATTAGACAATTTAGGGATAAATTCCATTCCCGCGCGCCGTCAAAACGTATCGGGTCGACTTTCATACGGTTATAACAACACCTATTTTATCGATGCTAACTTCGGATACACCGGATCATCGCAATTTAAAAAAGGAGAACGGTTCGGATTATTCCCGTCACTGGCCCTTGGTTGGGTTCCAACCGGATATAAATGGATGCAGGACAATCTTCCGTGGTTGAGCTTCCTTAAAATCCGCGGTTCGTACGGTTTAGCAGGTAACGACCAGATCAGCGGCGCTGTGCGGTTCCCATATCTGACACTGATTGACAACTATGCTGCATCGACATGGGGTTATCGTTATTACGGTATTACTGAAAGGCTGATAGGAGCAGATAACCTAAAATGGGAGGTTGCTAAGAAAGCAAATGCCGGTATTGAAGCTAACTTTTTTAACGACAAGTTGAAAATAGTTGCTGACGTTTTCCACGACCAGCGAGATGATATTTTCATGTCAAGGGTAACCCTGCCAAGCTATCTGGGACTGACTAACCTACCATTCTCAAACGTAGGTCGAATGCATAGCTTCGGGTCGGACGGAAATATTGAATTCTCTCACAAAATAAACAAAGACATCGCTTTTACAGTGAGGTCAAACTATACTTTCTCGCAAAATATTATTGACTATTTCGAGGAAAACAAACTACCTTACGATTACCTGAGCGTAACCGGTAAACCTTACGGAATTATCAGAGGATATATTTCTGAAGGATTATTCAAAGATCGCGAAGATATTGAAACTAGCCCTGACCAAAGCGCATTTGGACGTATACGCCCGGGAGATATCAAGTACCGCGACGTAAACGGTGACGGACGTATAAACGAGGATGACAAAGTACCTCTGTCTTACGGAAACCAGGTGCCGCGTATAATGTATGGAGTAGGGGGAGACTTTTCATGGAAGAATTTAACAGTTGCCCTGTTGTTTAAAGGAGCTGCAAAAGTGGAATATTACCGCTCTGGTATTAACATTTATAACTTCGGTCCAAATGCACCGGGATGGATACCTTTCTATAACGGAGACCTGGGTAATGTGATTAAACTGGCAAATAATCCGAAAAACAGGTGGACTCCGGCATGGTACTCGGGTGATCCGGCTACAGAAAATCCAAATGCCGAATTTCCGCGTTTATCTTACGGGAACAACAGAAATAATGAACAGCTTTCAACGTTCTGGAAAAGAGACGGATCATACATCCGCCTGCAGGAGGTGAGTTTGAGATATAAATTGAAAGATTTGAACTGGATAAAAGCAATGGGGATGTCATCTATCGACCTAGAATTTGTAACAAATAATCTGTTTACAATCGATAAGGTAAAATACTTCGACCCAGAGCAGGCACACTATAACGGAGGCTCTTATCCGATTCCCACATCTTACACTTTCCAAATCTATATGAACTTTTAATACATGATATCTATGAAGATCTTTTCAAAAATAATATTGTTGTCCGGAATAATAGCGAGCATGATACTCAGCTCTTGCAGTTTTCTGGATGTGGATACTTACTTTGAAGACACATTCCAGCAAGACTCAATTTTCAATAGCCAGAAAAATGCCGAAGGCTATTTGTGGTATACTCCTACATTGTTCCCTGACCCGGGAGCTATATGGGGAAATGCATGGACACCGGGCCAGCTGGCTTCTGACGAAATGACCTGCCGATGGAGAACATGGGAGTTCCCGGGCATGCTTTATACTATAGGTGAAGTTAACGAACGAAACCTGGGGTCCATGAACATTTGGTCAGGGATGTACAAAATTATACGCCGTTGCAACGTAATGCTGGCCGAAGTGGACAAGGTTAGCGATATGAACACTCGAGACAAACAGATATATAAAGGATACGTGCATTTCATAAGAGGATACGCATATTATCACCTTCTTATGAACTGGGGACCTTGCCTTATACTGGGAGATGAGGTGCTCTTGAGCTCTGAGTCAGCCGCATATTATGACAAAGAGCGCTCTACTTACGATGAGTCTGTCGATTATATCTGCAACGAGCTGGCACTGGCTGCACAAGTGCTACCTACCAAGCTGCAGCAGTCTCTGAACTTTTATACGCGTCCAACCAAAGGTGCGGCGTTGGCATTAATTTCACGCTTACGGCTATACCAGGCTTCACCGTTATTCAACGGGGGGGATGCCGCAAGACGTAGCTTCGGGACATGGAAAAGAAAAAGTGACGGAGCTTCCTATGTGAATCAAACGTATGACCCCAAACGCTGGGCGGTAGCTGCTGCTGCTGCAAAAGCAGTTATTGAAATGGACATGTATGAGTTGAATACTGTCGAAGCAGATCCACGCAACCCATACCCACTGGCAGATAATGTGCCTACAGCGCCTTTTCCAAACGGGGCAGGGGGAATAGACCCCTACTACTCATTCTCCCACATGTTTAACGGAGAGGGAGTTATTCAAACCAATAAGGAGTTTATATGGGCAGCCGCATCAAGTAATGTATCGACTTACACAAGGCACTCTTTCCCGGTATATTTTGGAGGATGGGGCGGAATGTCAGTACCACAGCGTGTTGTGGATTGTTTTCTTATGGCAGATGGACATACCATCAACAATTCCTCGGAGAAATATCCATACGAACCCGACCTGACAAAAACAATCGGAGGCAGCGGCAAGACATTGGGTACCTATATTTTAAAAGGTGATGTGCCGAAAATGTACGATAACAGGGAAGCCCGTTTTTATGCTTCAATAGGATTCCCGGGAAGTTACTGGCCAATGAACTCTGCTTCACAAGATGCTGCATATTCAAGGAAACAGTTCTGGTTCTCCAAGGACGATGCTTCAGGCATCACAGGTGCGGGAAATAACATTAACGACTATTGCGTGAGCGGATATGTGCCGGTGAAATATATACATCCCGACGACTCATGGGCATCAGGTAAAGGAAATGTAAAAACCTCTTTTATAACCAACCCAAAGCCATTCCCTATTATACGCTATGCAGAAATTTTGCTTGAATACGTGGAGGCGCTCAATAATGTGGAAGGATCAGTTACAGTGGAAACGGTAAACAGCCTTGGAGAAATGGCAACTGCTACAGTTACACGCGATGTTGCAGAGATGGCACGCTATTTCAATATGATACGATACAGGGCAGGGCTCCCTGGAGCAACAGATGAGCAATTGGCAAGCAAAGAAGTGTTTCAGGAAGTGGTAATGAACGAAAGGCAGATAGAGCTTTTCAACGAAGGATACCGGTATTTCGACAGCAGGCGCTGGGGTATTTATCTTGATGAAGATGCAAATTCTTCCAACTGGCGAGGGCTCAATGTGGAAAAAGACAGAACCAGCATTAACAACAACCAGGGATTCTGGGATATTGTAACTATTAACACGCAGAATATACGTGACCGAATTGCAAAGCCCAAAATGGCATTTCTACCGATATCGCATGATGAATTATTGAAGGTTCCAGAAATGGACCAAAATCCGGGATGGGACAGATAGCGAAAGATCAAGGCTTAAAGCTGGAAGTCAAAAAAACAATCAATATTAAAATGATTTTAAAATGAAAAATAGCATAAAAACAATTTTCGTATTAATGATCGGATTTACCCTTGCAGCCTGCAGTTCGTACGATTTTGAACAAGAACAGTTCAAAAATGAGGTGAATCTGCTCAGCAACTCCGAAATGGTGTATGATAAACAGGTGGCGACATTGAGAACAGACGGCGATACTATTTTCCTGGTAGCGGGGTTAAGCGGGACAAATGCTTCCGGCAAGCCTTTTAATGTGGCTCTAAAAGAGGCAGACTCTTTGTTTCATGCATTCAACAAATCAAACTTCGATATAGATGAAAGCCGCTTTGCAAGATGGCTTCCAAAAGAGTGCTATACATTACCAAGCACGGAGAATCAAATAAAAGCGGGAGAATTTCAAACAAAATTCCCGGTTTACTTGAAAGACCTGCACAGGTTGTCACCTGACTCGATCTATTTGTTGGATTATAAAATTGATTCACTGAAAACAAAAAATTATAATGAAAAAAAGAAAGAGGTGTTGATCCGTATATATATGAAGAATGAATTTGCAACTACAAAAGCAAATACGTTTTACAACTACACTTCATCTTATGTAACTACTCTAAGTCCGACAGGCGGCGTACCAAAACGGCCTACAAATGCAAACCAGGTGTTCCCCTTAAGCCCTAACTCTGTAAGAATGCTTGCAGGAGACGAGAATATGGGCGATTACAAAACAGCGCTTTCACGGATAAATCAGATGAGCATCAAAATAAATATTGGTGATAAAATGACTCAAAATCCGTTGGCTCGCTTTGTGACTATTGAGCCGTATAAAACTATAGACGTGGTGCAGATGCCTCCTGTTGATATCTACAACAATTCTTATCTGATAAATATAATATCCACTCCCGACGGGCGCAGTACATATTATAAAGAGTTCAGGCTTCATTATAAATACCGTTTACAGTCATCACAGCCATACAAAGAGGTGAAAGCCATTTTGCGTATGGAATATAATCCAAGAGCGGATTTGTTGTAATACAAAACAAGCGGTTATCCGCCTGTTGTTCACTAAAACAGCTGCGGATAACTGTTGAAAGAAAAAATCATTTATTTTAATTTGAAAAAAATGAACAGAAAAAATAAAATATTAATTTTTGGACTTATAGGGTTGCTTTTTGGGTTGTTAGGTGTAACTTCGTGCTCTCCCGATTATGAGACCAAATTCGATGTAAAAACGCTTGAGATAGCCAATAGGGACCTGGCGCCCATTGCATTTCAAATAGACGGAGGCCGGAAAGATATAAAGGTTACGACTAATTTAGCTGTTGAAAACTGGACGGCAACATCTAATGCTGATTGGTGCAAGGTAGAAAAATCGGCAGACAAGGTTGTTGTATCTGCTAACAGAAACGACATGTATGTAACCAGAGTGGCACGTATCAACATTGCTTACGGACATCAAGCATACAGCATTGATGTAACACAAGCCGGTGTTGAACCTGTTTTACTGGTTGAAGGAAAACGTATAGGTTTTGTTAAAGGTACTGCATCAGGAGGGGGTGAACTACTGGTCACAGTTTCTTCAAATCTTATCCTGGATTATATTTCAACTCCAGACACTTCTGCATGGGTGAAATTTGTTTCTGTTTCGGACACCCCTGATCCGTTAAAAAAAACACTTAAGTTTAATGTTGAACCGTCATATGCCAGCACCCCACGCTATAGTACGATTATTATCCAATCATCACAGAATTTTGATTATGCAGCCTCCTTCATTATCAGACAAGATAAGAAAGAGTGGGGTGAGCCTATACCGGTAACGTTAACGGTAGGGATGCTCTCGGCAAACGCTACCCAAAGCGGAGACGGACAAGGCCTGCCGGGGTTGATTGATGATAACAAAAATACGTTTTACCACACTTTGTGGAGCAATCCATCACCGGGAGGAAAACCTCATTACGTTCAGATTAATCTCAATGAACCTCTTCGTTATTTGAAATTTGAATATACCTCACGCAATGGAAGCAATGGCGCAGGTGACGTAACACGTGCCGGTATATGGGTGAGCAATACAGGTGGCGATAATGATTGGGTAAAGGCGGCTACCATCACATTCAAACTGCCTACCGGAAGAGGTGTACGTACCTCGGCAAATGAAATAGCTAATTTAAATGGCGAATATAAGTATATAAGGTTTATTCCTGAAGCACGAAAGGATGCCGATCCAATAAACCCGTCAGGCACAAATGGCTGGTGGAACATGGCTGACATGTATCTTTACACTTTTGCCGATTAAATACTGAACAATAAATAGTTATAATTATTTACAACATCAAGAAGATAGATATGTATCCTATAATTAATATGAATAATATAAACTATTTACAGCTGATATTTAATCTGTTTTCTTGAATAGAAATTAAATGTATTCTATTTAGTAGAAAATTAAACATTTTCCTTAAGAGGGGGGGGAAGACCCCTCCCTCTTTTTCAGATAAATGCAAAACGACATGACAAGAAAAATAATTTTTATAAGCACCCTTATCTCTATCTGTTTTACCGGATGTAAACACAGCAGCAAAATTGATGTTACACCACACATAGTAAATCAAAAAGCTGATATTTTTTTCAGGGAGGCAACCGGTTTATTGTCTTATTACGACAAAGATTCAACCAGGAAGTGTATAAATCTGCTGGATTCGGCACTGGAAATAGATAGCCTGAATCCTGATTATTACGGAGTAAAAGCAAAATTGTTGTCTGAATTGGGCTTGCTCGACTCCGCGTTAATTGTTCAAAGAAAGGCTGACAGCAAAGGCGCAATAACAGGAGAATACCTATTTCAACTCGGCCTGTTTCAGGCGGCAAAAGGATTAACCAACGAAGCTCACGAGAGCTTCGGAAGGAGCAACGAATATTTGAACCAGATACTGATACATTACCCCGACAGCCTGGGGGCATTTATACTACAACAGGCGGCAAATGCACTTTACCATGGCGAAGACTCTTTATTTATGAATGAAGTCACGGGTATCAGAAAACGTTTCCCCGAGAGACTGATGGAAATTGAAATGACAAGACGGGTTAAGCCACACGCTTTGATAATACAGATACAACAGATAGAAGAAAACTCTTTCAACGATTTAATCTCCGAACTCGACAGTATATCAAAAAAAGAAGCATTAGAAGTGAATAAATAGTGTATTTAACTCCTTGAAACATGTTATCTAACATAAGAGAAAAATTTTTTATTTTAATTTAATACAATAATTTTGTCAGCATGCAACAGCACAGAGCAGCATAGCTGCCAGTGCAGCGCTGAAATTTCACTTATAACTTTAAAGGCAATCTTCGGCATTTTTCCCATATCAAACTGTTTAACAGCAATCTAAAGGATGTTTGGGGAAGGCAATAGAATTATTAAATCAAAAACCGTCTTCTGCTCTTTTAACTTTTTCGTTATGCTGGATGAGCAGAAGGCGAATTTATTTCGATTATGTTGTCATGAGAAAAAGTGGAACGAAGTTTAAAAGTTGGAACAGAGCTCAAAAAGTGGAACAGAGTTAGAAAAAGTCTAACTTTGTGAAAAAAATAGTTTAAATAGTATGAAAAATTACCCGAAAATTGGTATACGTCCCGTAATTGACGGACGACAGGGAGGTGTAAGGGAAAGTCTCGAGGAAAAGACAATGAATCTTGCCAAAGCGGTTGCGATACTGATAGGTGACAACCTGAAAAACGGAGACGGAAGCCCCGTCGAATGTGTTATTGCAGATACTACCATCGGACGTGTGGGCGAAAGCGCTGCATGCGCTGCAAAATTTGAACGCGAAGGTGTAGGCTCCACTATTACTGTAACCTCATGTTGGTGCTACGGCTCCGAAACCATGGATATGAACCCCTACTATCCCAAAGCAGTCTGGGGATTTAACGGTACGGAACGCCCTGGAGCTGTTTATCTGGCAGCCGTACTGGCAGCTCACGCTCAAAAAGGGTTACCGGCTTATGGCATATATGGGCGAAACGTACAGGATGCATCCGACAATTCTATACCTGAAGACGTGGCCGGAAAAATTCTTCGCTTTGCCCGGGCCGCACAAGCGGCTGCTACAATACGCGGACGTTCTTATCTTTCTATAGGAAGTGTCTCAATGGGTATAGCAGGCTCCATCGTTAATCCAGATTTCTTCCAGAATTATCTTGGTATGCGCTGCGAATCTGTTGATTCTACAGAAATATTGCGGCGCATCAAAGAGGGTATATACGACCGTGAAGAGTTTGCAATTGCAATGGACTGGACGGAAAAATACTGCAAACCTAATGAGGCTGACGATTTCAATTCTGAGGTTAAACGTAAATCACGGACCGCGATGGACGAGGATTGGAAGTTCGTGGTGAAAATGACTCTTATCATACGTGACCTGATGACCGGAAATAAAAAACTTGAAGCAATGGGCTTCAAAGAAGAGGCGATTGGGCATAATGCTATCGCAGCCGGATTTCAGGGACAACGACAATGGACAGACTTCCTTCCGAACGGCGATTTTTCGGAGGCTGTGCTGAACAGCTCTTTCGACTGGAACGGGATGCGAGAAGCCTTTGTGGTAGCAACCGAAAACGATGCTCTTAATGGTGTGGCAATGCTTTTTGGACATCTGCTCACCAACACTGCACAGATCTTTTCAGATGTGCGGACATACTGGAGCCCTGAGTCCGTGGAACGAGTCACCGGGAAGACTCTATCCGGAAAGGCTTCGAACGGAATCATCCATCTTATAAACTCTGGATCAACCACTCTCGATGGTACCGGCAAACAGCGGAAAAACGGAGCCCCTGCCATGAAGCCTTTCTGGGAAATATCGGAACAGGAGATGGAAGAATGCCTTGCTGCAACCACTTGGTATCCGGCTAACCTCGACTATTTCCGGGGAGGAGGGTACTCCTCAAATTTTCTATCGGAAGGCGGCATGCCAGTCACGATGAGCCGGCTAAACCTGGTAAAAGGGCTGGGTCCTGTGTTGCAGATTGCTGAAGGATGGACGGTTGAACTGGAAGCCGAAATGCACAAGATACTAAACGAACGCACCGACAAAACATGGCCAACCACATGGTTCGTACCCCGATTAACAGACAAACCGGCATTCAGGGATGTTTATTCGGTGATGAACAACTGGGGTGCCAACCACGGTGCAATCAGCTACGGGCATATCGGTAAGGATTTGATCACGCTCGCATCAATGCTCCGCATCCCGGTCAGTCTGCACAACGTAGATGATAGCGATATCTTCCGCCCGGCAGCATGGAATGCTTTCGGAATGGACAAGGAGGGTGCCGACTACCGCGCCTGTGCGAACTTCGGTCCGATTTACAAATAATCAGGTAAGGCAAACATATGAATGCAAAGGTAGTAGATAAAAAAAATCTGATTCCGTTTATCCTCATCACCAGCCTTTTTGCTTTGTGGGGTTTTGCAAACGACATCACCAATCCAATGGTAGCCGCGTTCCGGACTATCATGGAGATTCCTAATTCTGAAGCTGCGCTGATACAGTTGGCCTTCTATGGCGGATATGGAACCATGGCTATCCCAGCAGCGCTTTTTGTCAGGAAGTACAGCTACAAAAAAGGTATTTTGCTGGGGCTGGCACTCTACGCCACCGGTGCGTTCCTGTTTATCCCGGCCGCACGGTTCGAGGCATTCTCATTCTTTCTAATTTCACTATATATCCTGACATTCGGCCTGGCTTTCCTGGAAACGACCGCTAATCCATATATTATTTCTATGGGTGACGAAGCGACATCGACCCGGAGATTGAACTTAGCTCAGTCTTTCAATCCTATGGGCTCGCTACTTGGTATGTTTGTGGCATCTAACTACGTGCTCACCTCTCTTTACTCCGAAAGGAGAGATGCTGCAGGCAACCTGTTGTTCTCCACTTTAAGCGAAGCAGAGAAAGCCGCCATACGAACACATGACCTGGCCATCATACGTAACCCTTATGTCATAATAGGAGGTGTTGTGCTGATCATGTTTGTTATAATTGCAATGGCGAGGATGCCGATAACACAGACGGCAGAACGGACAAACATCCGATCGTCTGACTCCGCAAAAAGGCTCTTTAAAAACCGGAACTACCGTGAAGGAGTAATTGCTCAGTTCTTCTATGTGGCTGCCCAAATAATGTGCTGGACATTTATTATACAGTATGCAGAGAATATTGGCATTCCAAAAGCAGTGGGACAACGCTACAATATTTTGGCGATGATCCTGTTTCTGTTGAGCCGTTTTATCAGTACATACCTGATGAAATACCTGAAGCCATCGCGCATGCTTACACTATTTGCTACCGGGGCTATCGCAACAACACTGGGTGTTATTTTTGTAGGGGGTACAACCGGTTTGTACTGCCTGGTGGCAACCTCCGCTTTTATGTCACTCATGTTCCCCACTATATACGGTATAGCACTGAAAGGATTGGGCGATGACTCCACACTGGGTGCAGCAGGGCTGGTAATGGCCATTGTTGGCGGAGCATTAATGCCTCCCTTGCAGGGAGCTATAATAGATTTGGGGAGTGTAGCAGGGCTACCGGCAGTTAATATTTCGTTTACACTTCCATTAGTGTGCTTTTTTATGATTCTGGTGTACGGATTGAGGACAAATAGGCGCAGGTATTTTTATTGATAGCTCTCTTAAAGGGATCCTTTACTACCTGTAAGGCAAAAATTGTTTTATTTGCAGATGGATGCTAATTCAATGATTGATAATAACTAGATAACGTTTATCTTGAACATTAAAATAAAAATAAACACATGAAACTTTTTTACCTCCTTTCTCTCATTTTATTTTTGATGTTGGGTTGCAATAAATCACCTTCATCTATCTCTTTCAGCTCATTTGGCATCGAGCCTGAAACCAAAGAGAATGCGTCAATAGCTGCGAAAAAGATGATCGAACATCTGAAGGTGCGACAGGATACCGGGCATATTTTGGTTACATTTCCTAAAGGGCGCTACGATTTTTTTCCTGACAGCGCTTTCACTCGAGAATACTACATTTCCAATCACGACCAGGACAACCCTAAAAAAGCAGGCATCGTGCTGGAAGGATTGAAAAATATAACCATTGACGGACAGGGTTCAGAACTCATTTTTCATGGAAGGATGATCCCTTTTGCTTTGGTGAAAAGTGAAAACATAACTTTAAAAAACTTTTCTGTAGATTTTGAAATACCGGCTCTTCGCCAACTTAATATTTTGAAAGTAAACAGAGATTCCGATATTGTGATTGCTGAAATTTATCCAGGCGGGAATCATCGTATTCAAGGTAACAAGCTGTTTGCATGCGGTGAAGGATACGAAAATCCTCTTTACACTGCAATGCCGTTCCGGGCCGACAGACGGCTTGCATACAGACGTCAGGATGTGAGCTTCAATCCTGCAGCCATCATTGAGAAAACTCCGGACACACTTATAATTTCAGGATGGGGACAAACATCATTAACATCACCCGGAGAACGCTTTGCATTACGTTCATACCATCGCCCTACACCAGGTATTTTTGTCAGTGAATGCACTAATACCACTTTGAAGAATATAACAGTACACTATTCCGAAGGAATGGGACTGCTTGCTCAAATGAGTGAAAACATTACGCTGGATGGTTTCTCAGTTTGCCTCAGAGGAGATAATGACCCGAGATATTTCACCACACAGGCCGATGCAACTCACTTTTCTGCCTGCAAAGGGGTGATCATTTCCAAAAACGGCCTGTATGAAGGGATGGCAGATGATGCAATCAATGTTCACGGGACCTATCTGCAAATAACCAAACGAATAAACGACAGTACCCTACAAGCATGTTATATGCATCCGCAGGCCTGGGGTTTCAAATGGGGAGAACCAGGCGATTCGGTACAATTTGTGGAATCGAATAAAATGGAGCTTGCAGGAGAACATCGTAACTCAATCAAATTGATAAGAGCGATTGACAAACCGACCGAATTTGGTGCTAAAGAATTTGAAATTATTTTCACTGGCAATCTGCCACTTGAAATCTCGGGAGAGGGCAGTTACGGTGTAGAAAACCTGTCCTGGACACCTGAAGTAATCTTTTCAAACAATACCATCAGAAACAATCGGGCACGAGGTGCACTATTCAGCACACCCAAAAGGGTGGTATGTGAAAATAATCTGTTCGACCATACACACGGCACAGCAATCCTGCTTTGTGGAGATTGCAACGGATGGTTTGAAACAGGTGCATGCAGGGAGGTGATCATAAGGAATAACCGCTTTGTTAATGCTCTTACAGCCTATTACCAGTTCACTAACGCCGTTATCTCAATTTACCCCGAAATTCCCAACCTGAAAGAACAGCAAAAGTTTTTCCATTCAGGAATTGTAATAGAAAACAATATTTTTGAAACTTTCGATCGTCCCATTGTCTACGCTAAATCAACCGACGGGCTTGCCTTCCGGAATAACACCATACGAAAAAACTCAGATTTTGAGCCGTTTCACTGGAACGAATATCCATTTTTCTTTGAGCGGGTTAACAATGTTGTGATTAAAAATAACCAGTTTGAAGATGGAACAGATCTTGTAAAAGATATCAGAACCGAATTATCTTCACCTGATGCAGTGTTATTAATCAACAACAACTAATCGCCAGGTAGATGAAATATAGTTTTTTAGCGCTTGCGCTCGCGTCAGTTCAGCTGTTTTCCTGCAACAAAACACAAAATACCGGTGAGCTGGCTTTGCGTTACAATTCCCCTGCTGAAAGCTGGGAGAGAACTCTTCCACTGGGCAACGGGCGCATCGGAATGATGCCGGATGGAGATATTTATAATGAGCACATTGTATTGAACGATATCACTATGTGGTCGGGTAGCGAAGACCCTGAAGCTTTCAATACAAACGCCATAAACTATTTGCCAGAAATAAGGGCCCTGTTGCTCGAAGGCAAAAATAGGGAGGCTCAGGACCTTATGTATAAAGAGTTCCGTTGTGGTGGAAAAGGTTCTGCCTACGGAAACGGAAAAGATGCGCCCTACGGATGTTTCCAAATGTTAGGGAATCTGTATATCAACTATTTATATCCACAAAAAGATAGTGTAATCGACTATGAGCACAAACTATCATTGAACAATGCGGTTATTTCCACAAAGTTCATCATGGGCAGCACGACATTTAAACGCGAATATTTTGCATCGCACGCTCACGATGTACTTGTAATAAGGTTATCGGCAGATAAAAAGAATTCAATTTCTTTCAAAGCTGCTTTGAGCCGCCCCGAACGGGCTAAGGTACACACAAAAGAGAATACGCTTTTCATGGAAGGACAGCTAAACGATGGACATAACGGTAATAAAGGCGTACGGTATCATACCCGGCTGGAAATAGTGAACAAGGGGGGTGAACTGACATCAAATGACAGTTTGCTTTCTTTAACAAATGCCGATGAAGCGGTGATACTTGTATCAACCTCGACCAATATGCTGGATAAGAATTTCCTCACAACGGTTGACAACCTGCTTGCAGAAGCAAAAAAAAGTTCTTTTAAGAAACTTAAGCAGGATCACATTGCTGCATACAGAGATAAATTCAACCGGGTGGAGTTAAACCTGGGTGACCAGGACAACACAACTCCCACCAACGAAAGGCTTGTTTCTTTTCAATTGAACGATGACCCGGCATTTGCTGCACTCTATTTTCAATACGGACGCTATCTGATGATTAGCGGAACCAATGAAAAAAGTTTGCCGCTCAACCTGCAGGGGTTATGGACCAACCAGCTGCAGACTCCCTGGAACGGCGACTACCACCTAAATATCAATGTACAGATGAACTACTGGCCGGCAGAGGTATGTAACTTGCCGGAACTGCACAAGCCGCTGATCAACTTCACAAGATCGCTTGTCCCGTCGGGAAAGAAAACTGCTGCTACATTTTACGGTTCGGACGGATGGGTATCACATATGATGAGCAATCCGTGGAATTTTACAGCGCCGGGCGAACATGCTTCGTGGGGAGCAACCAACACCGGTGGTGCATGGCTGTGTGCCCACCTCTGGGAGCATTATGCATTTTCAATGGATAAAGAGTATCTGCATTCTATCTATCCGGTACTGTCTGGTGCAGCAGAGTTTTTCCTGAACAGTATGATCAAAGAGCCTAAAAACAGCTGGTTGGTAACAGCCCCTTCCTCTTCACCTGAAAATGCATTTTATCTACCCGGGAACAGGGATGCTCTATTTGTTTGCATGGGACCTACGATGGATGTTCAGCTTGTGAAGGAATTGTTTACCAACACACTCTCTGCAGCAGATATACTTGGCATTGAAGATAATATCACAAAAAGGATATGTAAAGCAATGACTCAACTGCCTCCTTTACAGATAAGCGGGGAAGGTTATCTGCAGGAGTGGCTTGAAGATTACGAGGAACAAGATCCGCAGCACCGGCATGTATCTCACCTTTACGGACTTCATCCTTCTAACCAGATTTCACCCATCACCACACCTGAGCTGGCCGAAGCTGCACGCAAGTCACTCAACCGGCGCGGTGACGGCGGAACCGGATGGTCACGGGCATGGAAAGTAAACTTCTGGGCACGCCTGAATGATGGCAACAGGGCTTATAAACTTCTAAAAAGCTTGCTAGAACCGGCATGCGGAAATGAAGTAAGAATGAGCAGTGGCGGAGGGACCTATCCCAACCTCTTATGTGCACATCCACCATTTCAGATAGACGGCAACTTTGGTGGCACATCTGGCATAGCAGAGATGCTTATCCAGAGTCAGAATGGTTACATCCACCTACTGCCGGCTCTGCCATGCAACTGGGCTTCGGGCAGTTTTAAGGGGCTCCGTGTACGCGGCGGCGCTGAAGTAAGCGCAGAGTGGAAAGGTAATAAAGTCTCCTCTCTAACCCTGACAGCCAAAACAGCCGGCATCATCAGGTTAAAAATACCCGAATATGCCTCAACAGTAAAACAAAACGGAAAAAAGATAAATACCGAAGACGGATTTGTCTCGATAAAAATGGAGAAAGGAGAAAGAATTAATTTGGAATTGGCGAATGAATAGGCCCCATTCAAGTGAATAGAGCCAGGAAAGGCTCCGCTGTTAGCTCCGAACCGCTTGCCCTTACTGTTCGGTCAAATCGTAAACAATCAGTCAAATAACTGCTGTTTACACCCGGCAGCAGGAATAGAGTCACAACTGGCCATAAGGAAGCAGGGCCAAAGCATCCGATATTTTATCAACTACCTCCCTGATTGGTTTCTCTACCATCCCCTTCATAAAAGGATTAAGTTCGGCCTTTACAGTTATCCGAAGCCTGGTATCCTTCTCAGCTTTTGCTGCCAGTTGTATCCATAAAAATATATCGAATGGCAGCTTCTCTGATTTGAACTTCACCAGCTTGTTAGCCTCCCGTTCCACTACAATGAAGGTTACCTTTCCAATAGGATCAACACGAAAGGAAACGCTGTCTTGATCGAAGGTGAAATCGCTGATTTTATTTTCAGGTATCCGTTCTTTCACCAGCTCCAGCTTGCGAAGATCTGAGAGAACCCTGAAAACTTCCTCATCACTGTAGGGTATGATTTTTATATCACTGACAAATTCGGTCATCTCTTTGATTTTTTAAAGGATTGTCCCCAGTTTTCAGGATCTCTACGCCAGTCCTGCAAAGTGTTCAACTCCGATTCATCAATGTAGTCGGTTGCCATAGCCTCATCAAGTATTGCTTCGTAATTTGAAAGTGTGGTAAGCTCTACCCGTGCTTCGTGCATACTTTGCATTGCCTGGGGGAAGCCGTAGGTAAACACTGCCAGCATGCCAAGTACATCGGAACCATCGCGACGTATTGCCTCCACTGCCTTAAGGCTGCTCCCTCCGGTAGAGACCAGATCCTCAATAACTATAACCTTCTGCTTCGGTTTTAGATCACCTTCTATCAAATTTTCCAGGCCGTGATCCTTAGGTGTTGAACGAATATACACAAAGGGCAAATCAAGCAGGTCGGCGACCAGCACACCCGGAGCGATAGCACCTGTAGCTACACCTGCAATAGCATCCGCTTGCGGATATTTTTCCATGATAATTCGCGCGAACTCAATTTTTATAAAATTGCGTATGGATGGATACGACATCAATTTGCGATTATCGCAATATATGGGAGATTTCCAGCCCGAAGCCCATGTGAACGGATTGGATGGCTGCAGCTTAATAGCTTTTACCTTGAGAAGTTTTTCGGCTGTAAGTTTCTGTACTGTGTTCATACAATTAATTTTATTCTTTTAGTTGTATCTGGCCCTTGATAATTAATATACCACCGGAATTGGGTATTTATCCGCAATAACCTAGTCTAAACAAGTTTGGCCTCTGATCATTTAGCTAAATGGAAATAACCACTCCCTTCACGCATTTAATTATTGTTTTAATCATGCCAGCTTCATATTTCTTGATGACCATTATGCAGACTAACTACAAAAGTAAGCTTTTTAAAGATGATTTGAATGTTATTTTAAATAAAAATACAATTAAAAAACCTCTCCCAGTGTAGCTATACTAATTTTCAGATTTTTGCATTGATGTAATGCCACTCCGCAAGCTTCCAAAGTTGAACCGGTAGTAATCACGTCGTCAACCAGAAGGAGGTGTTTTTGTTCAAATTCCGCGGGATCGTTAACACTGAAAATATCCCTGACATTCTCCCAGCGTTGCGTCTTGGTGCGTTTGGTCTGCGTGGGGTTATATATTATCCTGACCAGGTTCCCAGACGATACAGGAAGAGAAGTTGCTTCCGATAATCCTTTCGAAATGAGATAAGCCTGGTTGTAGCCACGTTTTTTCTCTTTCTTAGGATGCAGCGGAACAGGTACTATCATATCCACAGGTTTAAGAAAATCACTTTCCACAAGATCTTTACCGAACATTCTGCCAAGCAGGAGGCCGATCTCTTTACCGTGATAATATTTAAGATGATATATCAGGGGGGCAAGCATACCCCCTTTTGCATAAACACAATAGGAAGCAATCCGCTCAAAAGGAATCCTGCCCGCCATAAGCTTTTCTGCAGCATTGCCAGAATGTCTGAAATTATTTGTTTTGGGAAGCCTATACAAACATTTCAGGCATGCACCCACCTCAGAGCTTAGTAACTCCTCGCCACAGATTACACACACATTCGGAAAAAAAAGGTTTGAGAATTCTTTTACTATCAACCGGAATTTTCCTCTTAGACTTCTCATATCCACCTGATTATCTATAACAAATATTTATCGGATCGCCAATCCCGATTGTCCGGCTAATTGTCACGGAGTCAGACGCCTGTTTAATCGGGAATATTATCGAGGTTCATTCTTTTCATACATCGCAAAATCTCACTTATTGGAAAGCCCCTTCCAAGTGCATAACGAATAAGCTTACCATTTCTCTCGTATTCAGAACCAGCAGTTATTGTTTTTATCTTTTTTTCAAGCAACGGCTGCAACGGCTCGTTCAAATCGCTGGAGGAAAATTCCGAAAACACCTCATCAATCAGCTCTTTAGGAACATGCTTTTGTCGCAGCGAGGCTTCAATTTTTATTCTTCCCCATTTATTAAAATGAAGCTTATCATTTATAAAGCTCCGGATAAACCTTTTATCATCAATAAATTTCCCGGCTATCAGCATTTCTATGATTTTTTCCACAGCCTGTTCAGATAAGTTCATTCCCGAAAGTTTCTTTCGTACATCGAACCTACAGCACTCTTTTTGTGAACAGGTACGTGCCATTCGTGCAAATGCCTGCTCCTCTGTAATTATTTTTCTGTCTTCATTCATTTTGTCATGGCTTCTCAGCACGAATCATTCGCCAATTGCCGGAAATATCTTTTCGTAACTCCACAGAAACAAATCCCCTGTCAAGGAGCATACTTTGTATCTCTGCACCTTTATCCCTGTTTATTTCAAAATAGAGTTTACCCCTATTGCTTAACGCCTCAAACGCTATATCAGCAATCCGTTCATAGAACAACAGCGGTTTATTATCAGGAACAAACAGCGCTTTATGGGGTTCAAAGCTAAGCACACTCCTTTCCATCTCCTCTTTTTCAGACTCCATCACATAAGGCGGATTACTCACGATCACATTGTAAAAAATATCTGTATTGAATGGCTGAAATATGTCCCTGTGGGCAAAATGTACAACTGCATCATTAATCCGGGCGTTTTCAACAGCAACTAAAAGCGCATTGTCAGATATATCCCAGGCATATACTTCAGCCGGAGCCATTTTTTTTGCCAGGGCAACTGCAATGCATCCACTGCCCGTTCCTATATCCAAAACCTTACCTGTCTCATATTTATTTTCATACAATACCCACTCCACAAGCTCTTCAGTCTCGGGACGGGGAATAAGCACGTCGGGAGTCACGATGAACGACAATCCGTAAAACTCAGTCCTCCCCAATATATACTGCACAGGCTCTCCGTTTTTAAGCCTGGATATAATATCATTGACTTTTCTTGTTCGGGAAAAGGATAAATTATTAATTTTGTCACTTACAGAACCAAAAGGGATATTATATATCTCTTCTATAAGAAGGCGGGCAAGCGCAATAATTTCCTGATTGGAATACAATCCATTCAATTCACGCCGTAGATGGTCAACGAAATGCCTCATTTTTTGAATAATCTGTATAACAAATATGCCCAAATAATTAAATCAGAGTCGTTGTAAAACGGCCGTTGTCTGATTCAACAAAGATAGCTAAAATGGAGATAAATCCTATATTTATGGACCGGTGCCTGCAACTTGCCCTAAAAGGAGAAGGCTTTACAAAGCCGAATCCGCTGGTAGGAGCCGTTATTGTACATTGCAACAAAATAATTGGGGAAGGATATCACCGGCAATATGGGGGCCCTCACGCCGAAGTAAACGCCATTGCCTCAGTGAAAGATGTTTCACTCCTGCGGGATTCAACCCTTTATGTATCTTTGGAACCATGCTCACACCACGGCAAAACACCTCCATGCGCACAAATGATAGTCTCTAATAAGATACCAAGAGTGGTGCTGGCCATTAAAGATCCTAATCCGGCGGTGTCTGGCAAGGGAATTGAAATAATGAGCAATAACGGCATTGATGTAACAGTGGGAATAATGGGTGAGGAAGCATGCGAGTTGAATAAAATGTTCTTCGTGAACCAACTCTTCAAAAGGCCGTTTGTGATGCTGAAATGGGCACAAAGCAAAGACGGTTTCATTGATGTTATACGGGACTCAATAGATGACATGGCACCTGCGAAAATATCAAATAGCTTTACAAACACAGTTGTTCATAAATTTCGAACTCATGCACAGGGAATTATTGTTGGCACCAAAACGGCTCTCTTGGATAACCCTCAACTGACTGCCAGAAAGTGGTTTGGCCCCCACCCCTCCAGAATCGTTATTGACAGGGAGAACAAGATACCAGCGAACTCGGCCCTCTTCGACGGTTCAGCTCCTGCTATTGTTTTTACCGCATCGGCGCCAGCTATTGATAAAGATAACAAGCAGGTGAAATATATTGAAATTGATTTTACCAAAGATACCAACAGGCAAATTTTAAGTAGCCTGTACAATGAAAAGATATACTCATTGCTCGTTGAAGGCGGCACAAGCCTGCTAAACTCATTCATAGAGAAAAGCCTATGGGATGAAGCTTATGTAGAGATTTCTGACAAAAAGCTTTTTTCGGGTGTAAAAGCACCGGAAATAAAGGGTAAAACAATCAGTGTTGAAAAGTATCTAAATTCGTTGCAATTCCATTTAAAGAGTGAAATAACTCGAAATTTTCTTTAAATATTCATTTTGGTATGGTTTAAGCGAAAAATCTTCCTACTTTTGCATATCATAAACGTGGTATACAATATATTTGAAACTAATGATATCTAAATATTTCCTTTGGGCATCGGTGATTGTCATGAACCTTTTGTTTCTATCCTCTTGCCTTAATTCATCCGACAACAATGTGGAATATTCGCCTGATGCACAGATTTATGCTTTCTCTCTGTCGTCCAAGGCAGACACTTCCAGGTTGTTACCAGCAACTGCATTCACTATTGACCAGGTTAACGGGATGATCTTCAACAAGGAGCCTTTACCATTTCAATTTAATGTGGACAGCGTGGTCATGAATATTACGGGAGCAAATGGCTATAGCCCTTTCAGCCTCGTTATGTTGCTTCTTGTGCCAGACTCTTCATACGCTTGGGTACAGTCCGACTCGGTTGCTCTATCACGGTTACTCAAGATAACCACAACGGCACCAGATGGGATCAACTCAAAAATATACCACTTCCGACTAAATGTTTATCAACAGGATCCATATTTGATCACATGGGAAAACAAAACGGATAATTATATACCATCGCAGGCAGATGAGCAAAAAACTGTTGTTTTCAACAACCGGTTCATCACCTATTACAAATCGGGAACGGAAATAGACGCTATGACGTCAGTTGTGGCCGATGGAGTTAACTGGAGCAAGGCTAACCTGACAGGATTACCCAATAGCGTAAGGTTTTCATCTCTTGTGGTATCAGGGGACCTTGCCTTCGTGCTAGATGAGGCAACAAAAAAAGTCTATAAATCTACCGATGGAATCATCTGGAGTCAGATTGCCACAAATTACGACGTGGAGGCTATTTACGAAGTACTCCCATCTGCATCAGGTGGAGATATCTTGATTACGGTAAACAATAACGGTTCTCTGATGTTTGCCAAATCGAAAGATTTCTCTGAAATCAAACTTCTGAACAGCGTTCCGGGTAATATTCCCATTAAGGACTATTCAGCCGCGAAAGTGAAAAATGACCTCTCTTTCGGGGTAAAATACATCATTCTGTCAGGAGGATACAGTGCGGACAACAACAGCAACAACGACATCTTTATACTTCAGGAAAAAGATGGTATCATCACTCATATCACTGCAAGAAAACCTGCATCTGTATCACTGAAAGGCAGCAGGTTGTTTTTCTATGACAATAAACCCTATATGATTACAGCATCGTCAGAAAAAAACATGCTTATCTATTCGGACAATTTTGGCCTCGACTGGAAAAAATCGGCGGATAATCAGGCTTTTCCTGCAGAATTCAGCTACAGAACTAATGCATCCGTTATTGTAGATGCAAATAACTATATATGGATATTCGGCGGAATATCTTCAACCCAGGATCAAATTGTTGATGTGTGGAGAGGAAGGCTTAATAAATTTGCACTGAATTGATAAACATTTGTTGTAAGAGGATAATTTATGAACCTGTTCTTCGTTAATAAGGGTAGAGTAACCCAATCAGTAACGAAAGAATGAAAATTCAAGAAAAATCAAATTTTATCCCTTTTTGGGTGTTCACCCTTCTATTTATCACATTCTCTGCATACATGTTTCCCCAGGATTATAAATATGAGATTGGCGGAGCAGCGGGGACATCGTTTTATATGGGTGATGCCAATAGATCAAAACTTTATCTCAACCCGGGCATAGCAAGCGGTATCCTGTTCAGATATAACATCAACTTTTATTGGGCAATAAAGGCGAACCTTATTGCAGGAACAGTTTCAGGCAACAGCGAAGACTCGGGAAACAGGTTTCCTTTTGACCAAAAGGCATCTTTTCACCGTACATTCGCGGAGATAGGGGCTCAGGTGGAGTTCAATTTCTTCCCCTACAGTGATAAGTTTGCTTACAGAGGCACTAAACGATATACCCCCTATCTGTTTGCCGGCACCGGAGTGACGTATGCCACGGGTAAAAGTGAGTTCCTGAATGCGAACTTGCCTTTTGGGGCAGGTTTTAAATGTAAATTAAAAAACAGACTGCATATCGGTTTTGAGTTTTCTTTTCGTAAACTGTTTGGCGACGATTTCGATGTTACCGGAACAGATGAGGAATGGAGCTTAAAGAATCCATACGGAATTGAAAGCAGTATCCTAAAAAACCGGGATTGGTATTCATTAACTATGATTTACCTGACATGGGAATTCGGAATGCGCAATGATCCGTGTCATGGTAATTAACTATATAGCCGTTAATAGAGATGTCGTTATTTGACAAACTAGATAAAAACCGCATTCCCGTCCACATAGCTATTATTATGGACGGTAACGGACGATGGGCAAAAGCCAGAGGCCTTGATAGAGGCGAAGGGCATAAAGAAGGTGTAAAAGCTATAAAAAAAATAGTTGAAGCCTCAGCCAAAGCATCTGTTCAATATCTTACACTTTATGCTTTTTCTACTGAGAACTGGAATCGTCCCAGTGAAGAGGTTAGTGGGCTGATGGATTTAATGGTATATGCCATCTCCAGGGAAACTGACGAGTTAAAAAAGAATGGAGTCAAGATTCTGTGTATAGGCGACATGAATAGATTGCCTGAGTACGCCAGGACAGCTTTAGAAGGATGTATCCGCGATACGGAGGGTGGCACACGTATTACCATGGTGATTGCATTAAGTTATTCATCGAAATGGGAGCTGACAAATGCCGCCAGAAAAATCGCCGGCGACGTTGCCAAAGGTGTCTTACAGGAAAAAGATATTGATGAAGAAACCATTGGCAGTTATCTATCCACACGCGATTTCCCTGATCCCGACCTACTGGTACGAACAGGCGGAGAACAACGAATAAGTAATTTTCTTCTTTGGCAATGTGCTTATGCGGAATTTTATTTTACGGAAACGTTCTGGCCCGATTTCGGAGAAGAAGAATTGTACGAAGCTATCCTTGATTATCAGGGGCGAGAAAGAAGATACGGTAAAATCAGTGAACAGATTGAGATCTAACAATAATAGTTCCATACAGAACAAAAGAGAGTCGTTGCAAAGAAATTTATCACAATGTCGAAGAAAATATTCAATTTACTTCTGTTATTTATAATATTGTCACAGTCGGCGTCGCTTGCGCAGGCCATTGATACTGTACGCTCTTCCGTACCACGTGAACTCACTGTGAACTACACCGCGCCACCCAAGAAATATTATATTGCCGATATTAACGTAACGGGTGTTGAGGGAACAATGTATGAAGATCAGAAATTCGTCCTCGTTGGTTTTTCGGGGCTATCAAGAGGTCAAAAGATACAGATCCCCGGAGAAGATATCACAAATGCCCTAAAAAGATTCTGGAAGCAGGGCCTTTTCTCCGATGTAAAGATCTTGCAGACAAAAATTGAGGGAGACAGCGTCTGGTTGGAGATCCGCCTTACGGACCGTCCGAGGGTAACCGACATCCATTACTCAGGAATGAAGAAAAGTGAACAGGAGGAAATTGAAAAAAAAGTAGGTTTTGTTAAAGGTAATCAGATAACCCCACCCCAGATAGCCAGAGCCGAGACAATAATTAAAAGTTTCTTTTCTGAAAAAGGATTCGGCGATGCTGAAGTAAGGGTAATGCAGCGCCCCGATGCCACTCAAAAAAACCAGGTGATACTTGAAATTGCAGTGGATAAAAAGGAAAAAATCAAGGTCAACAGTATCCGCATAGAAGGTAATAAAGCCCTTTCTGATAATCAGTTGAAACGCGCGATGAAAAAAACCAATGAGAAAGGAAAAATCAGAAATATTTTCCGCGCAAAGAAATTTGTGGAAGATCTCTATGCAGAGGATAAGAAAAACCTTCTTAATAAGTATCATGAGAAGGGATATCGGGACGCTGAAATTATTCGCGATACAGTATATAAACATAACGAAAAAACGGTCAACATAGATATTCTGGTAGAAGAAGGGCCACTTTACCATATACGTTCAATCAACTGGGTAGGTAATACTCAATATCCATCTTCACAACTGACTCAATTATTGAATATGTCTTCCGGCGACGTTTATAATCAGAAAAAACTGCAGGAAAGGCTTATAAGCGACGAAGATGCAGCAGTGAATCTTTACCAGAACAACGGTTACCTTTTCTCGAATATTGACCCTGTTGAGATTAATATCGAAAATGATTCTGTTGATCTGGAACTTCGTGTTGTTGAAGGGCCAAAAGCGACTATAAAGAGAGTTATTATCCAGGGAAACGATCGCTTGTACGAAGATGTGATCCGCCGCGAATTGAGGACAAAACCGGGTGCCGTATTCAGCAAAGAGGACCTTTTACGTTCAGTACGTGAGATAGCCCAAACCGGCCACTTCGATCCTGAAGCTCTTTCTGCCGACATTTCAGGAGGAATAAACCCCAATCCGGATGATGGGACCGTGGATATTACCTATCCGCTGACATCGAAAGGAAACGACCAGATTGAATTCTCTGCCGGATGGGGTGTTACCGGACTGGTAGGTAAACTTAGTTTGCGTCTTAACAACTTTTCTTTGCAAAACCTGCTGAACCCGTCGATGCGCAGGGGTATCATCCCCCAGGGAGAAGGGCAAACGCTGGTATTAAGCGCACAGACAAATGGCCGCTATTATCAATCCTATCAATTTCAATTCGTGGAACCCTGGTTTGGAGGGAAAAGGCCGAATCATTTTTCAATAAACGCCTACTTTTCAAGATATACAGGGCTAAACGAAAGTTATTACAGCCAAAACACCTATTATAACCCATACATGTACGGATACGGAGGTTATCCATATTACGGGGGGGGGTACGGAGGTTATGGTGGAGGCTATGGAGGCTATGGAGGCTATGGTTACCAGGATATGATGGAGTATGCATACGACCCCAACCAGATATTTAATATGTTCGGATTATCAGTAGGGTACGGGAAACGACTTGAATGGCCGGACGATTATTTCCAGATTATGGCTGAACTGGGATACCAACGGTATGATCTTAAAAACTGGTCATATAACCAGTTTCCTTTCCAGACAGGAGCGAGCAACAGTATCACTCTTGGTCTTACTTTATCTCGCATATCAACGGATAACCCCATCTATACGAGAACGGGATCACAGTTTACACTCAGCGTCAACGCCACACCTCCTTTCTCTTTATGGGACGGAAACGACTATGCCAAAATGGCATATAACAACCCTGAAAAATATAAATGGAACGAATATCACAAGTGGAAGTTAAAAATACGCACTTTCACACCCCTTACCCCGTTAACGGTTACAAGGACTCCTGTGATAGCAACAAGAGTTGAATTCGGCATATTGGGACACTATAATAAACACAAACAGACTCCTTTTGAAACATTCGATGTGGGTGGTGACGGGATGAGCGGCTACACAAGTTCTTTCGCTACTGAAAATGTGGCTTTGAGGGGATATGAGAACAACTCAATCGCTACACAAGCAAGGGCTTATACACGCCTGGGTGTGGAATTGCGTTATCCGTTTATCCTTGAACCTAACTCAACTATTTATGGAGTTACATTCATAGAAGCGGGGAATGCATGGTGGAATGCAAAAGATCTTAACCCGTTCGATCTGAAACGATCTGCTGGAGCAGGAGTACGTATATTCCTCCCAATGATCGGTTTAATGGGGATAGACTGGGCATACGGATTTGACACTGTTTACGGACGTGGGAACAGAGAGAAAGGCGGAAGCCAGTTCCACTTCATTATCGGACAAGAATTCTGATTAAGTTACAGAAAATAGTTTTAAACGACAATTTGGAATACATGTCATTTACAAATTATTGTTATCTAATAGTTTTCAGCCGTTATTAACATAATTTACTTATACATCTGTAAACGTTTCTCTTTATAAACCGTCTTTATTATCAGAATACAATAACATATTGAAAAATAAAGGAATCGTATGAAAAAAATGCTATTTTTTGCCTGTTTATTTATGGCGCTTTCTCTAGGGAACAGCTATGCCCAGAAATATGCACTTATTGATATGGAATATATCCTGAAAAAAATTCCTTCATATGAAAACGCTAACAAACAGCTTGAAGCTTTATCACAAGAGTGGCAGAAAGAAGTTGATACAGAAGTTGAAAGCGTTAATGCCATGTATAAAAAATATCAGGCCGACCTGGTGTTTCTTGCCGGGAATGAAAAGACAAAACGCGAAAATGAAATTGTGGCCAAAGAAAATGCTATTCAGGAGCTGCGTAACCAATACTTTGGCCCTCAGGGAGAACTGTATAAACAGAGGGAAGAACTTATTAAGCCTATACAGGATAGTATATATGAAGCGGTTAAAGATATTTCATTAGAATCAGGCTACTCCATTGTTGTAGACAGGGCATCTGCCTCATCAATTATTTTTGCATCACCCAGTATAGATATTAGTGATCAAGTGCTCTCTAAATTAGGCTATTGAAAAAAATATCTTATCTTTGTACCCGGTTTTCCACAGAGTTTTAAATTTATAAAATAGATATAGAAATCATGTTTAAAAAATTATTGATTATTATTATTGCACTGGCTCCTTTAGCTGCTGTTGCACAAGATGTTAAAATCGCATATCTCAATGCACAGGAGATTTTCTCTGCTATGCCCGAACTACCTGGAATAGAAACCAAACTGACCACCAAACAGGAAGAAATCAATAAAAACGGACAGGCATTAGTGGATGAATTCAATAAAAAAGCAGAGGAATTTGATAAGACCCCTGCTGGTTCAGAAGCCATACAGCAAGACAGGCAAAAACAGCTTACCCAGATTCAGGAAAGATACCAGGTATATCTTCAAAACAGCCAACAGGAGATGGGTCAATTACAGCAGCAGCTACTCGAGCCTGTGAACAAAAAGATTGCAGATGCCATCAAGTCAGTAGGTGACGAAAACAATTACACTTATATCTTTGACATATCTACCATGCAATCACCTATTGTGTATGTGAACTCTACAACAGCTGTAAACATCACACAGCAAGTGAAAACAAAATTGGGTCTCAAATAATTCATCAGCTCTGAATTAAAGGATACATAAAACCTGAAACAATTATTTTGAGAGGTTATATATTCCAACCAGTTTCCCAATAGATTAATATTAAAACGGGGGTGAATCCACAAACTGATTCCACCCCCGTTTTAGTATAAGTTCACGTCACTATGTTCAAGTTACACGGCTTACATCCCCTTTATAACCAGCAGTGGTGTATCTGAATGAAACAACATCCTTCTGGCGATACCCGGGTTAAACATCCTGGCGAAAATATTCCTGCGTGAGCTCGACAGGGAGATCATATCTATTTTGTTATCCTCCACAAACTTATCGAGAGTAACTTCCAACCCCTCGCTCTGGTCTATCAGTTTATACTCTGTCTGCAGTTGCGGATAGATTTCCGAAAAACGTTTCTGAATACCCGAAAGTTTTATCTCATTCCATATATCCTCCTTTTTGGCAATATGTGCAAGATAAACCTTCACAGGATAAAGTTTAAGAAACTTCATCATTATATCGAACGCCTTGAATTCGCGTTCACGGAAATTAGTTAGAAAAACTATAGTCTTCATTTCTGTGAGAGCTCTTGCCTTTGCCCCATCAGGAACAGCGAAAATGGGTGTTGTGCAACCATCCATAACTTCAGCAGTAACACTCCCTATAAGATCCAGCTCCTTGGCATTCTTTCCTCTCGTGCCCATTACAATGGCCGCAGGACGCATCTTTTTTGAATATGATATTATCTCCTCTTCCGGAAGCCCCTCAATCAACATCGTTTTATAAGGTACGTCGGGTAATTTACCGGAAGCTACTTCATCGGCTATCTTTTTTACCAAGATCTTCATCTCCTCTTCTGTTTTGTTTTTCACATCGTGATAAAGATCTTTGTCGGTTGCCTGCAGTGTGAAAGAGTCTCCAAAGGGGACAGATGCCGGGTAGAAGGGTGTAAAAAAAGCATGCAGCAGCTTTACAGTGCAATCCATATCGCTTGCCAGACGGAAACCAAATTCACAGGCGCTAAGGGAATAATCGGAAAAGTCGACGGGAATAAGTATCTCGCGGTTAGTTTCTTCTAGTTCCTCAGCAACTTCGTGTGAAACAAAGTCCACATCTTCAATAATACGGAGTGCCCTGGGAAGATCGCTTTCATTAATTCTTACACGCACATTTCCCGGAATTACCGGTTCTATCATCTTAATGCCATGAATAACTGCCGGAATACCTTCAGACTCTAAAATTGATTTTAATATACAAGCTTTCTCGTAAGTATGAATGGCTACCGTTACCAGTTTTTCATCATGTGTGTTGCTTTTTTTACTCTCTTTTGCCATACTATTACATTATATGGCATCCATTGAATATAGACAATGGACGCTTGGTTTGTTTTAAAGAGAAAAGCCCAATTACCCTACCCCTCCGGATTACATATATTGGGCTTATAATTAATTCACTCTGTCTCTTCAATATTTACCGGACTCGGTTCAGGGTAATCCTTAAGCCCTAATATTTTCAATGCTTTGTCAAAAATAGTGGTATCGTCGAGAACAACAATACCACCATTCGGACCGGGTTCAATGTGTATTCCTACACTATTGCCTTCCTTGTAATTGTATCCACCAAAATAGTTCCTTACGGTTTCGGGTTTCATGTCCAATTCCGATGCTATCTGGTGGATACTACCATCGGGGAGCTTGTCTTTCAATTCTCTTAACTCATTAAAAGTGATTGTTCTTGCCATGGCTTTTTATTTTTATTTTGATAATACACTCAGGATCTATTTCGTGCCCTAAACTTACTTAAAAAAACAGATATTCCAAACTATTTCAATAAAATATTTGCGAAATAATACTCCTTTTTTTATAACACAGCTCAATGAGGTAAAGTTGACAAAAAAGAGCTAAAAATAATCAAGATAAAAATATAGATAGTAATAAATAGTGACAGTATAATACCATGTTTCCTACTAAAGACGACAGTTCGCTCCAATATTGGGGAAAAAATAAATTTATTTCGTGACCAGTTAAATAATTTATATAACAGAATTGCTATAATAACACCCACAATCATACCGGCCAGAATGTCTGTAATAAAATGTACACCAAGGTAAATACGGGTATAGCTGTATAACACAGCCCATGCAACCGTAGCAATGGAAACACCACGATATTTTAAAACAAGTGAGATAAAAACGGCTAAGCCTGAACTTGTTGTAGCATGCCCTGAAATAAAACCGTACATACCACCTCTGTAATTGTTAACAATATCGACCAAATTTCTGAAATCGATGTGATGAGTCGGCCTGCGACGCTCAAACAGAGGTTTGAACAACGATGAAGATATCTGATCGCAAAGGACTAGAACAATGATAAAGAAAATTGATACCAGCAGTGCATTATTCCATTTTGTTTTATAGAAAAAGAGCAGGAATATAAACAAAAAAAGTGGTATCCATACAAACCTTCCACTTATTGTCCACATCACATTGTCGAGAAAAACCGAATCACTGCCATTTAAGGCAAAAAACAGCTCTCGTTCTATCGGCAGCATACTTTCAACAATTCTTCTCATACAATAAACATGATTTAATTAGGAGTAAAAACCTTCAAGAATCCTAAATGCATGCACTAAGATTCAAAATATTTTCTCAGATAATTTCAACTTTCTGCTTCGGAGTCCAGCCCACACTTCCGTTCGCTATCTCTATCTCATACCAGTTTCCATCGCTGTTCCTTATCTTTACCTTTGTACCTTCATGCAGCTCAAAAAGCACATTGCTGTTCTCATCAGGAGAAGCGTTAACACTGGCAGCACCAACTGTCACGATAGCATAATTCCTTTGAATTTGCTCTCTTTTCTGGTTAAATGCGAATATATTTGCAATAATCATAAATACAAAAAACACTATTCCGCTGTAAAAAGCAGTTTTTCTTATCCACAATAAGCGAACAAACAGAAAAAGTGTTAAACATACCAGAAATAGGAGAAAAAACACAATACCTGCAGTACCCCAAATATCGGAGCTTAACATATTGCGGATGCCATTAATCCAGTTGGTAAGAAACAGGCTGCCAACCTCTTCAATACGGTCTTCGGTGCGACTACCGGCAAAACGCAGATTATGCCTTATATCACTGTCACCGGGATCAAGCATTAGCGCTCTCTCATAATTCAAAATAGCTTTTCCAAGCCTGTTGTCCCTGAAATAGGCGTTGCCCAGGTTATAGTATATCTGGGCAGACTCCCTGTCCTCTGCTATTCCTTCTGCCACAATCCCTTCATAAATCTCTATGCTTTTTTTAAAATCGTTGTTCCTGTATGCCTGAGAAGCAGAATCGAGAGAATTTTCCAAAGTATTTTCGTGAAACACAGGTGTATCAGCCTGAGGAGTAGCTTTTAGAATTGTATCTGAAGTATCTTGCGCACCCAAAACTGTGATACTGCAGATGTCAAACAACAGAAAAACAAATGTATATAATATTGATTTCATTTCCATATTAATAAGTTAATCACCTCCGAAAAGCCTTTTCATTGCATGCGTTCCAAAATAGATATTAATGTTCGATGCATTAATAATTATATTTTTCTATAACCAGAATTTTCGTCGCAGACACATAAGTTCAATGTTCAAAAGTATAAAATATATATATATATCAACTATCCGGAATAAAAAACGTGTAAATATTATCAACTATCAAAGATCCGGGATAGGTAAACCCATTATAATAATATGTTACAATTCGCCACACTTAAAAAGTATCACTCTTAATCCCCGCTACTTGTCCTGTTTGTTTTTCTTAAGCCTGTTTTCCATTTCTCCGATAGCTGCCAATGTATCGTTGTAGAGCTGCCCCATCTCAGCGTTACTTTCTGCAGGGGCATAACGCGCAAATTCACAGGTGTCGAGAATATGCATAAACTTACCTACAAGTATATCACTGATTCCATACTTCGACAGCTCATCCTCAATATTATTTTTAGTGAGCCTTGCTAATGGAATTGATAGCTTATCGCTGAAATATCCCCATAGGGCGCGGAGTACTTCGTCGTAGAAACTCTCCTTGTCATTTGCCTTTAGATATTTTCCAGCAGCATTTAGCCTCTTTACAGCTACCTTATTAGCCTTTTTGGTTCGCATCAATGCAACATTCGCGTTTTCACGAGCCTTTTTTCTGTTAATTAAGTAATAGAGAATTAGCAACAGCATTGGAACCACATACCATAGCCAGTAAATGAGTGACCCCGCAAAAAAGTTGCTTCTTGATTTGAATGAAGGTTCTCCAGTTTTCAGAAAACGGATATCCTGTTCTGCTATCACATCCTGCCGGTTAACAAAACTGCCGGCGGTGACACTGCTCGGATCTCCTTTTCCTACAATCAGTTTATATTCGGGGCTAGTCAGTGTCTTATAAGAATTACTATTCAGGTCGAAATAGGTAAATTCCACAGATGGAATTGCATAAGTACCCTCGTAGCGCGGAATGGCCATATACTCAATTTTTCTTATACCGGTCAATCCGTTTGTAGTGACGTTGAAAGAGTTGTCAACAACCGGGTCATACAGCTCAAAGTTACCGGGAAACACAACTTCAGGATTTCGTATCAGCTTAAGGTTCCCGGTTCCCGAAATTTCAAGCCTCAAAGTGATTGCTTCGTTTGCCTTTGTTTCGGAAGTGCTTATAGATGGCTTTAGCGTAAATGTACCCACGGCGTTTGAATAGCTTTCCGGCTTATTGCCAGGAAGAGGCTTCACATTTATTACCAAAGGATTGGTCTCCAAATTCTTCTTTACATCTACCATCACCTCCTGAGAACCGAAAAAGGTGGAGACTCTCCTGCCAGACGGAACGGAAAAAACCATCTCAAGGTTGCCTCTCGGTATGGTTATCTGTCCCGATCTCTGTGGAAAAAGCAATGTCTTGCGCAAATCAGCTGTATAGTAATTCCTTCCGTTATAGCGCTCCATCTGCAATTGTTGATTCACGGGAAGTGCTATATCCTCAACCATGAACCCCTCAAACTCAGGAAACTGAATCTTTCCTATATTTACAATATTAAGTGTTGTATATAACCTGAATGTCACTGTAAACCCCTCCTGTTCATACAGACTGTTTTTGGAAACAATAGCTCTTATGAATGCGTCAGTGGCTGAAACAGCCACTTGACCTGAACCGGCTGAAGGGCTCTCCCCTCTCTGCCCTCCGCCGGGTTCTTGGCTCCGGGCTGAAGCTTCATCGGGAGGGAGAACTTTTATTTGAAGAGAATTTGATTGGTAATTACTTCCATCAATAGTTATTGAAGCAGGCGGTATGTTGAATGTTCCCGCTTTCTTGGCCATGAGGATATAAGTATATGTAACGGAACTTTCTGAGGTTGTTTTACCGTTGACTGTCCGCTGGCTATAGCTGGTAGATGTGCTCGGGCCGAAAAGAAGGTCGAAATCGGACAGATCAGGCAGCCTCAGATTGCGCCCCTCTTTATTCATTACATAGCTCAGCCTGAATTGCTCGCCTTCAACAACCGTTGCCGGTGCTGAAGCTTTAAAAGTAACCTGTGCAAAGAGCTGTGTTGCGCTATTTGCAAATAATACAACCAGTAGAATAATAAAAGTGCGTATGCTATGCATATATTTCATTGTCTTTTCCGTCCTTACCAATTTTTATTGCGCCTCCTGTTACTTTCTGCCTTTTCCTCTTTTTGCCGGGCTTTTATCTGTTGTACTTTCTCCTGTGTCTGCTGCTCATCCTGCTCGATTGCCTGTAGAAGTTGACGGGCATTGTCGCGCGACATCTGCTCAGGTTCATCCGGCTGCTCGGCACGTTGCTCCTTATCCTGCTGGTTCTGTCGGGGCTGATCCTGTTGTTCCTGCTGTTGTTCCTGCTGCTGTTCCTGCTGCTGTTCCTGTTCACCCTCACCCTTGTCAGGCTGTTTATTCTCTTGTTCATCCTGAATCATCTTCTGAACAACTGCAAGATTATATCGTGCTCCCCCGTCCAGCGGATTAAGCCGCAATGCCATCTTATAGGCTTCCATCGATTTTTGCAACTCTTTCTTCTGCAACATTGCATTTCCTATATTGTGCCATGCTGCAGATGCTTCCATTGGATTCTCCTGTTGCAGAGAGATAAAGCGGTTATATTGCTCGATAGATCTTTCCCACTCTTTTTGTTTATATAACGTATTCCCAAGGTTAAAGTTTGCCTCCCCGGAAGATGGGTTTTCCTCTACTGCCTTTTCATAAAAGTCTGATGCAGCAGAAAATTTTTGTTGATTATACTCCTTATTCCCTTTACGTATATTTTTCCGTACCTCCTTTTGTGCCGATACGGTTACAGGAACCGTAACGGCCATAATAATTAGTATCAAATATTTATAAACGAATCTGTTCATCCGATTAATTTTTCAGTTTTCCCTAATCTGTTTCAGAAAGTGCAATATTCTATCGGCTGCAGTTTTGTGTTTTACTCTTTAAACAGCTTGACCTTTCTGAACAACCTGTTTTTCTTATCATAAACAAGAATCTCAGCAAAAAGAATCAGCAGCAAAAACCATGCTAAAAAAGTGAATTTTTCATCATATTCAGAGTATGTAAGACTTGACGCTTTCCCCGTTTTCAGTTCATTAAGCTGAGCTTCAAGCGCACGGATAGCTGTATTTGAATTATCGGCTCTCACATACAATCCCTTACCGCTTTTTGCTATCTCCATGCACATCTGTTCGTTAAGCCTGGAAACAACCACGTTACCTTCGGAATCGGCCATATAATTACTGCCATACTCGCCCGATGGTACCGGAGAGCCTTCAGGAGAACCAATTCCCACTACATTGATCATCATCCCGCTCTTTGCCGCTTCGGCTGCAATCTCAGTAGCATTACCTTCGTGGTCTTCACCATCGGTAATTATAATCATAGCTTTGCTCATCTCCTTATCGCTTGAAAAAGAACTCATTCCCAGGCTTATTGCCTGCCCAATTGCTGTACCTTGAATGGGTACAAGACTTGGGTCGATAGTGTTGAGAAAAATTTTTGCAGATTGCGTATCAGATGTCAGTGGCATCTGCACATAAGCTTCACCTGCAAATACTATCAATGATACCCTATCGTTCCTGCGCACATCAATCAACCTCGACAATATCTGCTTAGCCCTCGCCAGCCTGTTGGGTGAGACATCTTCAGCTAGCATGGAGTTTGACACATCTATCGCTATTACCAGCTCAATCCCTTCCTTCTCTACCGTTTCAACTTTTGTCCCGAATTGCGGACGTGCAATCATGAATACACCGGTGCAAAGCGCCGTAAAAATAAGCCAGAACTTCAGATAGGAACGTTTCAACGACATTTCCGGCATCATCTTCTTAAGTGTTGAGAGTGTCCCCATTTTCTGTACATCCTTTCGTTTTCTGATGTTCAGGTAAACGTATACCGCCAACAACAGGGGTATGGCGAGAAACAACCATAAATATTCCGGATTTGCGAATCTAAACATTTCTATTGCATTTCACTTTATAACTTCAATCTATTCAGGGCACACTTCTCAACAATGTTCTGCGAAGCAACAGCTCAAGTAAAATAAGTCCCATTGCTACCAGCGCAAAGGGTAAAAACAGTTCCTGCCGGCGTGTTACATTCTGCACGCTGATAAGGTATTTTTCCATTTCATCTATCTCGTCATACACCTGGCGGAGGCCTTCGGTATCCTGTGCCCGGAAGTATTGCCCTCCTGTCATTGCCGCAATTTCGGTGAGTGTTTTTTCGTCGATGTCTACCGGCATGTTTTGCATCCTTATTCCGTATGGAGTATTCACCGGCGTTGGCGCCATTCCTTTGGTCCCCACGCCCACAGTATAGACCCTAATTCCGTATGAACGAGCCATATCAGCAGCTGTGAGAGGAGCAATCTGGCCTCTGTTGTTTGTTCCGTCAGTAAGAAGGATAACCACCTTCGAGCGCGATTCACTGTTTTTCAATCTGTTCACTGATGTAGCAAGTCCGAGGCCTATAGCAGTTCCGTCTTCTATCAGCCCGAACTCAATTTCGTTCAGCAGGTTAAGTAAAACCTTATGATCGGTTGTGAGCGGACATTGCGTAAAGCTCTCCCCTGCAAAAATAACCAACCCGATATTGTCATTTTTACGGTCAGTAATAAATTCCGATGCTACCTTTTTGGCTGCCTGAAGCCTGTCGGGCAGGAGATCCTGAGCAAGCATGGAACCAGATACATCTAGCGCCATCACAATATCAATTCCCTGAGTCTCAGTCTCCTCCCAGCTGTTTACCGATTGAGGCCTTGCAATTACAATAATAATCAGCGCTAAGGAAATAAGCCTCAATACAAAAGGAAGATGCCGCATATAAACCCTTAAATCGGGCTTAAACCCTTTAAATGCGTTTAGTGATGCCAGCTTGAACGAAGCCTGTGCCTTCGATAAACGGATCACATACCATGCTGTTAACGGTATAAGCAACAGTAATAAATAGAGATATTCAGGATGCAGAAATTCCATTTTTAAACACTCTTTTCTATATCAACTTCGGGTAACTCATTTTTCTCTGACTCTTCCATATCCTCTTTTTTGACAGCTTTATCAGGCTCTCTTGTCTGATTCACATAGAAGTATGCATTCACAAGGCTCAGGCTATTCTCATCGGGATAGGGAATATACTTGGCAAATTTCACAAGATCGGCCGTTGAAAGAATCTGCTTCAGGTTCTCATAAACTGAATCGACATCCCAAATTTTCCTTACTTCGTTCAAAATCTCCCCCGATGTCATCTCCATGGCATTAATATCGTCCCGTTCATGTATATAGGAGCGAAGAATATCAGTCAACTTACTGTAAAACTCCTTCTCACGCCCCTGCTGCCATATCTTCTCGGCCTTAAGCCTGTCCAGCTCTTTAAGTGCACGTATATGCGCAGGTAACACTTCAGGGGGATTAAAGAAATATCCTTTTTCCTTTTTCTTGAAAACGAGATAGATAATAACACCTATCAATGCAATGATCAGCATTATACCCAGCACAATCCACAGCAGCCACAGATAGTCTGTCAACACGAATGGAGCTTTTCGAACCGGTTTTATATCTCTCAGCTGAAGTTGTTCAAAGTCGATAGAGTCTGTTTCACCCTTGTTGATCAATTCCAGATAAGCCAATGTGGAATCAGACAACACTGGAGAATCCACCTTCAGCCCGAATGAATTGGAGAAGATGGTGTCAGTGCCATCGTAAACAGGCATGCTTGGAACGTGGTACAGTGTGGAGTCGAACGACGTAACAACATATTTAAAATTGAGAGTCATCACATTATTCTCTATGGTGGTATCCGGAGGGAGCATGGCGATAACCTCGATACCGGGTATAATCTCCTTTTCGTACACAGGAAAATGTATTGTCCTATCTTTCGGAGTCATAACCTTAAGGTTGATCAATGCCTGTTCGCCAATAATAATCTCGCTAGGCTGAACAGTCGCCTGCACCGATGTCCTCTGTGCATTTGCCGGAAAAACTGTCAACAACATAAAAGCCGCCATGGAAGACATGTACAACAAGACAATATTTGACCTAAACTTTTTCAATTTCATTTTCTTTGCTGGAATAGTTGCAGGAGCAATTTCACATAATCGCATCCGGTTGAAATAGAGACACTGTCAATACCGCTTTGGCGGAAAGCATTATTCATTTCGGCCTGCATCCTGTTCCACCAGTTACTGTATTCATTCCGTACTTTTTTGGAAGATGTGTTAATCCACAGCTCTTCTCCCGTTTCCGCATCTCTCACTTTCATCAGGCCAATGGGATAGAGCCCGGTGCTTAACTTGTCGTATACCTGGATAGCCACCATATCGTGCTTACGGTTGGCTATTTGCATCGCTTTACTGTAACCGTTAGAATCGATAAAGTCTGATATCAGAAAAGCGGTACAACGCTTCTTTATAGCGTTTGTCATATACTGAATTGCCATGTTCAGGTCTGTACCGCTGTTTTCAGGGTTAAATCCCAGAATTTCACGAATAATGAACAGGATATGCTTTCTTCCCTTTTTAGGTGGGATAAACTTCTCCACTTTGTCGGTAAAAAAAACAACCCCTATCTTGTCATTATTCTGAATAGCTGAAAAAGCAAGCGTTGCCGCTATCTCAGCCACCATATCACGTTTCAGCACCGATTGCGAACCAAAGCCCAAACTATCTGACACATCTATCATAAGCATCACGGTGAGCTCACGTTCCTCTTCGAATATTTTAACGAAAGGACGGTTATAACGTGCCGTAACGTTCCAGTCTATATCGCGAAGGTCGTCGCCGTACTGATACTCTCTTACCTCTGAGAAAGCCATACCCCGTCCCTTGAAAGCAGAATGATACTCACCGGCGAAAATATTCCGCGAGAGCCCACGTGCCTTTATCTCAATTTGTCGTACTTTCTTTAATAGTTCAGTAGTTTCCATTTACAGCCAGGCCCTTTCTAAAGAAGGAATTGTATTAATTAAGAGATGCATTTAACCAACAGTGCCGTTTAAGGTACCTCAACCTTATTCAGGATTTCGCTAATGATCTCTTCAGAAGTCAGGTTGTTGGCCTCCGCTTCGTAGGTGAGGCCTATACGATGGCGAAGCACATCGTGACACACTGCACGTATATCTTCGGGTATAACGTAGCCGCGCCTCTTGATAAACGCAAAGGCACGAGATGCAAGAGCCAGGTTGATTGATGCGCGCGGCGATGCCCCAAAACCTATCATCTCCTTCAGTCCGGTCATTCCGAACTGATCGGGGAAACGGGTTGCAAACACAATATCAACAATGTATTTACCTATCTTCTCATCAATATATACATCACGCACCACTTTGCGGGCTTCCAGGATTGCTTCGGTAGATATAACACCCTTGTCACCAACAACCGGTTCAAAAATATTTTGTTGAATTATCTGCTTCTCTTCCTCTTTTGACGGATATGATATTACAACCTTCAGCATAAAACGGTCCACCTGCGCTTCCGGAAGCGGGTAGGTACCCTCCTGTTCGATAGGGTTTTGGGTTGCCATCACGAGGAAGGGGCTAGGTAAGCTATAGGTCTTCTCACCTATTGTTACTTGGCGTTCCTGCATCGCCTCCAGCAGAGCGCTCTGCACCTTTGCAGGTGCTCGGTTGATTTCGTCTGCAAGTACAAAATTGGCAAAAACAGGTCCATGTTTAACCAGAAACTCCTCGTTACGTTGGCTGTAAACCATTGTTCCAATAACATCGGCAGGCAAAAGGTCGGGGGTGAACTGAATACGGCTGTAGTCAGCATCAATCAGCTGAGCAAGTGTTTTGATAGCCAGCGTTTTCGCCAGTCCGGGCACCCCTTCCAACAGGATATGCCCATCGGACAACAGCCCGATAAGCAGGGATTCCACGAGGTGTTTCTGCCCAACTATCACTTTGTTCATTCCGGCAACAAGTGTCTGAACGAAAGCACTTTTTTGCTCGATTTTTTCGTTTAATTCTTTAATATCAACAACTTGGCTCATATTATCTGATTGTTAAAAATATAGTTCTGTATATGAGATACAAAAATAGAAATGTTAAATCGGTTTTCAGAGGAAACGCCGTTAAAAATGTTTAAGCACTGATCCGCAATTTGTTTGTACTTCACAAGGTTTAACTTGTAAATTCCATACCAAAAACATCAGAAAATGCAATTTTCATCCTACCAGAAGCCTCCCCGAAATCAACCTCTTTGCCAATCTCCTTTTGCATGGATGTTACGCCCCTGTCGGTAAAACCGCATGGGTTGATATAACTGAAATAGGTGAGGTCTGTATTGATATTAAGTGCCAGGCCGTGCATTGTCACATATCTGCTTGCGCGTACTCCAATAGCGCAGATCTTGCGTGCCTTTTCCGGTATGCCAGCATCAATCCACACACCCATTGCCTTATTATCTTTCTCACCCTCTATACCGTAGGTTTTAAGCACTTCAATCACCACATCCTCAAGCATGGAGATATAGCTCTTCACTCCTGTGCCAAACGCCTCAAGGTCGATAATAGGATAGGCTACCAGTTGACCGGGGCCGTGATAAGTGATATCACCTCCCCGGTCGATAGCGTGCAGATCTATATTTTTACTTTCACACAGATGCCTAGTTATAAGTAGATTATGTTTATCACCTCTTTTTCCAAGTGTATAGACATGCTCATGTTCACAAAAAAGAAGGTACTGATCCTTCTTCTCATTCTTGTTAAGCTTCTCACTAATGACCTGTTCGAACAGCTTTTCCTGATAATCCCACGCACTCTTGTAACGGATGCGGCCGAGATCTTCAAAAATAACTTTCTTTTTCATCTCTATTTTTATTCATAGCTTTCAGTTGCAAAACTGTCCATTATTTCACTACGATTTATTTGACTGCCTAAAATTATATATGCCTTTCAGCGCGATAAGATGAACGTACCAGCGGGCCGCTTTCCACGAATTGAAACCCTTTCTCCAATCCGATAGCCTTGTATCTTTGAAACTGTTCTAACGACACGTACTCCTTCACTGCCAGATGTTTTCGAGTGGGCTGCAGATACTGCCCGATGGTAAACACCCTACATCCCACATTAATCAGGTCGTCCATAGTTTCAATAACTTCCTCCTCTGATTCTCCCAGCCCCACCATTATACCCGACTTGGCTTTCACCTTACCGTTGTTGGCAATGATCTCTATTGTCTTTAGGCTGATATCGTATTTGGCACGACTGCGTATTTTGGGTGTCAGGCGCCTCACGGTCTCCATATTGTGTGACACAATGTTGGGGCCAGAAGCAATCACTCTGTCTATAAGCTCCCTGTTCCCATTGAAATCGGGAATCAGCGTCTCTATTGTAATATGGGGGTTTCTCTCTTTTACACGCTTCACGGTGGCAGCCCACAGTTCGGCACCACCATCATCCAGATCATCCCTGTCCACACTGGTGATAACACAATGCCTAAGTTTCATCTTCTCAATGGTATCTGCAAGCCGGTCGGGCTCATCCCAGTCCACCCCGAGCGGTGTACCTGTTTTTGTTGCACAAAACTTGCACGATCGTGTACATATATCACCCAGAATCATAAATGTGGCAGTTCCTCTACCCCAACACTCAGACAGATTGGGACATTTACCGCTAACACATATGGTGTTGAGTCTTTTCCTTGCGATAATCTCTTTTACATCAAGATATTGTTTGCCCTGCGGGAGCGATATTTTAAGCCATTCGGGCTTCCTTTCAATCAATTCAGGTTTATTTTCCATAATAATTTTTTACAAATTAAACGTTTGCAACAGCAGCGGATAAAAAATATATTACCTACCGGAGCATAACGAAAAGTGATTTTATGAATGTCAAACAGTGCAAAAATACTATTTTATTCGGGTATTTACTAAATAATCGCTTTATCATTTCTTTTTATTCCTAACTATTTTTAAAAGGCTACCATACCGTTTGTAACCGCAAAAACTTTATCTTTGTCACCAAAACGCAACGAGAGCGAAACAAATTGGATTTCCAGCTATTACATACCGACCCGAAATCATGCGCCAGAGCGGGATTAATAACCACATCGCACGGAGTAATTGAGACACCCGTATTTATGCCTGTGGGAACTGCAGGCAGCGTGAAAGCAGTTCATATAAGCGAACTGGAAAATGATATAGGCGCTCAGATTATCCTTGGCAATACATATCATCTATACCTCCGCCCGGGCCTTAACATTCTCAAACAAGCCGGCGGACTGCACAGATTCATCAGCTGGAACAAACCAATGCTTACAGACAGTGGCGGGTTTCAGGTATTTTCACTGGCAGAAAACCGGAAACTTATGGAGGAAGGAGCCGCTTTTCAGTCCCACATCGATGGCTCAAGGCACTTTTTTACGCCCGAAAAGGCAGTTGATATCCAGCGTATCATAGGTGCTGATATCATGATGGCTTTCGATGAGTGTACACCTGGTGATGCCGATTATGGCTACGCGAAAAAGTCACTTGACCTTACAGAACGGTGGCTCGACCGCTGTATTGAACGTTTCCATGAGACCGAATGTCCGTACGGGCACAGCCAGGCTCTTTTCCCCATCGTGCAGGGATGTGTATATCCCGATCTTCGCCGCCGTGCAGCAGAGAATGTGGCAGCCAAAGGTGCGGATGGTAACGCTATCGGCGGCTTGGCCGTGGGCGAACCAACTGAAAAAATGTATGAGATGGTGGAGCTGGTAAACGAGATTCTGCCAAAAGACAAACCACGTTACCTAATGGGAGTAGGTAAACCTGAAAACATACTCGAAGCCATTGAAAGGGGTGTTGATATGTTCGATTGTATTATGCCCACCCGTAACGGCCGCAACGGGCAGATCTTCACAAAACAGGGAGTAATGAACATGCGCAATGAAAAATGGAAAAATGATTTCTCCCCTATTGAAGAGGATGGGGCATCGTTCGTTGACAGATTATACAGCAAAGCTTATCTTAGACATCTTATAAACGTAAACGAAATACTCGGATTGCAGATAGCTTCTGTCCACAACCTGGCGTTCTACGTCTGGCTGGTAAAGGAAGCCAGAAAGCATATCATCGAAGGCAATTTTACTGAATGGAAACGAACGATAATAGAAAATGTTACAAGACGCCTATGAAAAGAGGTAAAATATCATTACTTCAAAATAACTTGATTAAGACTGAAAATTATCTAACTTAATGAGACTTAATAGTTTTAACCATATAAAGTTGAAGCGCCTGGACAGGTACATCATTAAAAAGTTCCTGGGCACCTATATTTTCATGATCGCGCTGATAATATCCATAGCTGTGGTTTTCGACATCAATGAGAAGATAGACAAATTCATGACTAACAATGCTTCGCTGCATAGCATAATCTTTGATTATTACCTCAACTTCATTCCTTACTACACCAACCTTTTCAGCCCCCTTTTCGTTTTCCTGGCAGTAATTTTTTTCACCTCCAAAATGGCCAATAACTCCGAGATCATCGCCATTCTATCCAACGGAATCAGCTTTAAACGGCTAATGAAACCATATATGATTTCGGCATTCGTGATTGCAGTATTCGCCTTTATCTTCGGAAGCTACCTGATCCCTCCGGCCAATGCTACCCGTATTGAGTTTGAGAATACATATATTGATCCTCGGAAAAAGAAAGTAGGAGACCGGGATATTCAGTTTAAAGTGGGAGAAGGGACCATTGTTTATTTCGGGAACTTCGATCTGGGCAGTAAAACAGGGTACAGTTTTTCCATTGATCATTTCGATAACCTGCACCTGTCATCGCGGCTAACTGCACAATCAATACGTTACGACTCTGCCTATCACTGGACCATAAGCGATTATCAGATAAGGAGTTTCAACGGGTTGAAAGAGACAATTACGCACGGTTCATCTATTGACACTACTCTGCAGATTGTACCCAACGATTTCATTATAGCAAAAACCGATCATCAGATGATGTCATCACCCCAGCTCCGCAGGTATATACATAGCCAGAAAGAACGGGGGATGGGCAATATACAGTCATTCCAGATAGAATATCACTCACGCATAGCTTCAGTCTTTTCTGCCTTTATTCTTACAATTATCGGGGTATCCCTGTCGGCGAGGAAAGTAAAAGGGGGCATGGGGCTTAATATTGGGATCGGGCTGGTACTGAGTATGGCGTATATCCTTTTCATGACTGTAAGTTCCACTTTTGCGGTAAAGGGGGGGATGAGCCCTTTCATCGCAACATGGATACCCAACGTTATTTTCACCGGTATAGCCCTCTATCTCTATAAACGGTCGCCTAACTAAATTTCAAAAAGTTAGAAACCGATGCATGGTTACTGTTAAGAAATGGCTCTTTGGCGTGCCTAACTAAATTTCAAAAAGCAAAAAAAAGAAGCCTGATTGGCCCGGGGTAACATTCCACAGGAACAGACTTAGGCTTAGAAATTTATTGACCGAAGCATGCTCAAATCGATAATCTTTGAATTAATAAATAGATCTTTCAGAGGGTGCAACATGGAAAATCAATCAAATTATACAGATATGAATAAATATGTACTAATCTTTCTGTTGATGGCTGCATCAAACTGTATATATGCACAAGCCAAATACCCGCCAATTGTAATCGAGACCAATTACGGCAGAATGAAAGCGATACTGTATGACGATACACCAAGGCATAGTGAACACTACCTGAAACTAATCAGACAGGGTTATTTTAACGGGACACTGTTTCACAGAGTCATAAAAGATTTCATGATCCAGGGAGGGGCACAGGATTCGAAGAATGCTCCTGCCGGAGCACAAATCGGCGGCGGACGTACCGATATGGATATTATGCCCGAGTTCAGGGACAATCATTTTCATAAAAAAGGAGCTCTGGCTGCTCCGAGAAGGGGAGATAACGTAAACCCGCAAAAAAAATCGGATGCTTCACAGTTTTATATCGTTCACGGAAAAGTTTATACCGAAGGCCGGTTGGATACTATGGAGATGGCTGTGAATGTCCCTATAAAGAACAAGCTCATCCGCAGCCATTACTCACCGCACAAAGAGAAGTTAGCCAATCTGAAGGAGAGTGACCCAAGAGGGTTTAACGCTCTTCTCGACTCGGTTCTTTCAGTGGTTGACTCACTCTACGAAGCGGCTCCGGGAAAATTCTTCTTTCCGGAAGGGCTGAAAGATGCATATAGTACTATTGGCGGCGCACATCACCTAGATGGAGAGTATACCGTTTTCGGGGAGATAACAGAGGGATTGGAGGTGATTGACAAGATTGCCGCCCTGCCAGTCGACAGCAACAGCCGGCCCACTGACGATGCAAAGATTGTGAGGGTTTACGCGGAGGAGTAAACGGCCATACCGGCCAATCCCGGTTTATTCAATATTCTTTCTCACCCCGGTCAAAAACAGTTTCATCTTTTCGCTGTCTTTATCTACGATGATGGCAAGTAATTCTTTCAGTTTCTCCCTGATTTTTACCAATTGATCGGGAGTATATGGATTAAACAAAATCTCCGTTAAGAGAAAATCATCTTCCGAAAGTAATCCCTGTGCAATGTTCATATGCTTTTTGAACGTGGTTCCCGGCGCATCCTGATGCTTCATTACCGATGCAAACACCAATGTGGATGCAAACGGGATGGAAAGCGAGTAAGCGATGGTTTCATCGTGCTCCCTGAACGAATATTCAAAAACATTCAGTTTTAGCCGGCGGTACAGATCCCGGAAAAACACCTTCCCCAGATGTGACGATTCGGAAATAATAATGGCACTTTGCGTGCTAAGGTCGCTCAGGCTGGCAAACGTAGGCCCGAACATCGGGTGAGTGGAGACATAAGGGCGGGTACGTTCGAGGTAAAATTCCTCCAAGCCGGTTTTCACCGATGCAATATCGCTCAAAATACACGTTTGCGGCAAATAGGGCAACACGTTGTTAAACGCTTCGATGGTGTATTTCAGCGTAGCTGCATTAATAACCAGTTCGGGTGCAAATTCCTGCACTTCTTCAGGATTTGTCATTCGAAGCGTGTTGTAGATGAACCGTAGTTTTTTCGGGTCTGTATCCAAAACAGCCACTTCGTGTTCAAAACTGAGCACATCGGCAAAGAACGACCCCATCTTGCCGGCTCCAAGAATTAATATTTTCATTTTACTTTGTTATTTCTCTTTTTTTCTCTTTCCATGACCACCATCTGCTGGCGTACCGATTCAGAGTGGATAGCCTCCAGTACCTGTTTTATAAAATCGCCCGACATCTCCATCCGTTCGCCCTGGCAGGCACGATCTGTAAGGATCTGGTCATAACGCTGCGTCTGCAGGATAGGCATATCGTGCTCCAGCTTATAGTACCCAATCTCTCTTGATACACGCATCCGCTTGGCAAGCAGCTGCAATAGCTCGTTGTCCAGATCATCTATCTGATTTCGCAACACAGAGAGATCTTCTGTAGTCTGCACGGTATTGCGGATGACCAGGCTGTCAAGCACCTCCTTAAGTGCTGCTGGCGTTATCTGTTGCGCCCTATCGCTCCATGCATCATCAGGTGAACAGTGAGATTCTATTATCAATCCTGAATAGTTCAGGTCCATAGCCTGCTGGCTGAGCTTAAAGATAAGGTTGCGGTCTCCCCCTATATGACTCGGGTCGCACAGGATGGGAAGTGCGGGATAACGTCGCTTCAACTCAATAGGGATATGCCACTGCGGAATATTGCGGTACACAGTTTTATCGGGTGTGCTGAAACCTCTGTGAATCACTCCCAACCGCTTTATCCCGGCATTGTACAACCTTTCCAATGCACCTATCCACAGCTCCAGGTCGGGGTTCACCGGATTCTTTATCAGAACAGGTATATCCACCCCTCGCAGTGTGTCAGCAATCTCCTGTACTGCAAAAGGGTTAGCGGTGGTTCGTGCACCTATCCATAACAAATCCACGCCATATTTTAGTGACTCATAGACATGTTTTTCTGTAGCTACCTCGGTAGCTACATACATGCCGGTCTCCTTTTTTGCTTTCAGAAGCCATTTGAGGGCAGGGCTGCCCACCCCTTCAAAACCACCAGGCTTGGTCCTCGGCTTCCAAACACCCGCCCTGAAAATCTTAACACCTATTGAGGCCAGTTGCCCGGCAGTGACCATCACCTGTTCCTCCGTCTCTGCGCTGCAGGGTCCTGAAATCACGAGCGGCCGTTTTTCATCTATACCCGGTAATAATATTGATTCGAACTCCATGTTGTTATTGTTTTTTTAATTGATGAATCCACTTTAAAAAAGTCCCGAACAGAATAAAGTGGTATATAAAATGCCGACTGTCAATAAATATTTTTGATTATCCCCAACGAAAATTTATTCAGACATATCTGGCTATTAATAAGTAAGAAACACTCACTGCAATGTTGACAAGTAAGCATTAATCCTGTGATAAGCTTCCTGAATTTTCTCCTCAGAAGAACCAAGTGAGATACGTATAAATCTATCTCCGTTGCTGCCGAAGACAGATCCCGGCGTGATAAATACCCTTGCGTTATAAAGGATATCATCTATAAAGGATTCGCTGTCAGCTACCTTGTCGCTCAATTTACCCCAGACAAACAGCCCAACCTGGCGTTTGTCGAATGTGCATTGCAGCAGATCCAATATCTTTTCGGCCCATAAGCGGCGGCCTGCGTAAATACTATTCATCTCTGCATGCCATTCCAAAGGGTTCGACAAAGCTTCAACGGCAGCCAGTTGCATCGGCTTAAACTGCCCGCTGTCGATATTGCTTTTCTCCTTTAGTACCCATCTCACAAATTGGGGATTGGAAGCAAGCACTCCCATACGCCAGCCCGACATATTGTGCGACTTGCTTAATGAGTTGAGCTCGATGCAAATATCTTTTGCACCAGGTACCGATAAAATGCTCATTGGTTTGTCATTCAGGATAAAGCTGTAAGGATTATCATGACAAATAATTATTGAGTGCCTCTTGCCAAAAGCTACCAGCTTTTCAAACAACCCAGCCGACGCGTTGGCACCGGTAGGCATATTCGGATAGTTTACCCACATCAGTTTCACCTGCGACAGATCCATCTTTTCCAGCGCTTCAAAATTGGGCTGCCAGTTGTCGTCCTCCATCAGGTCATACTGAATAACATTGGCTCTCAGCAAATTAGACACAGAGGTATAGGTAGGATAACCTGGATTCGGTACTAAAACCCCATCTCCGTAGTTAAGAAATGTCATTGAAATATGCAACACTCCCTCTTTCGATCCTATCAACGGGAGTACCTCATCTGTAAACAATTCCACACCGTATATCCTGCCATACCAATCGGCATATGCTTTACGAAGTTCGGGTATTCCCGTGTAAGGCTGATAAGCATGCACATCGGGACGGCACGCAGCTTCACAAAGCTTACTTATTGTTTTCTGCGAAGGCATTCTGTCGGGAGCACCCACCGCCAGGCTTATTACATTTTTACCTTCGCTATTCATACGGGCGACCTCTGCAAGTTTTACTGAAAAATAGTATTCTGCGATTGTTTTTATATGTTCAGCAGGTTCAATTGTCTTCATTTATTTAAATTATTTAATTTCTGCATCTGTTGAGATTACAGCTGAATCTTTCAATACCAGCCACGCACTAATTGCATAAATAGATGAGAAAGTCAAGATACATTAATTGCTAAATTTGTAATTTTTTAATTATCAGATCTATTCTCTAGCCTAAAACTCATTCGCTCTCTCATTTGTACGAATAAATGGCTTCTTAAAATCAACCGCGAAATAATTCATTTTCTCCTTCGATCTTTGTTCTATAGTGCCATGCTTTTCCTCCCTGTACTCACCCAGTATTTTCAATCCGCTTATCAATGGCATTATAGCATCAACTGACTGCCGGTAGCGGAAAAAATCGGTAAAGGTGAGGTCGATGTAAAACTGATACTCCCACTCTCTTCCAATAATGGGCAACGACTGAATACGGGTTAGGTTAATGTCATAAAAGGACAACACCGACAGTACTTTCGAGAGGCTTCCTTCGTTGTGAGGCAATATGAAAACCATCGACGACTTGTTGATATGATTATCCTTCTTCACTTCTCGAAGCATCTCACCCTGTGCAAGAATAAGAAACCGGGTAAAGTTCCTTTTATTTGTCTCAATACCACGGGCAACAACCTCCAACCCGTACATTTCTGCTGCAAAGGTGCTGCATATGGCAGCTGTACCGACCATGTTTTTTTCTCGTACATCTTTTGCAGCAAGGGCCGTATCACTGTGCTCAACTATTTTTACACCGGGAAGTGTATCAAGAAACTCTTCACATTGCATCAACGCCATGGGGTGCGACATCACCTCTTTAATATCGCATATTGAACTTCCGGGTAGTGACGCCAGTGAATGTGAAATACGCAGTTTATGCTCACCTGCAATCTGCAGATCATTAATTTTCAAAAGATCGTGATTCTGCAAAAGACTTCCCGCTATTGTGTTTTCAATTGCCATTACCCCTATCAGCGCGGGATCTTTAGAAGCCTCAATAAAAATATCACGGAAAGTGCTGCAGGGAACAATATCCACCTCTTCACCCTTAAAATACTCACGTGCCGCGATCTCGTGGTATGCACCTGCACCTCCCTGAATAGCTACTCTCTTCATACGATTTATCTCATTTTTTAACCAAAAAAAAATCCCGTCGTGTTGGCGACAGGATCTTATTTATCTGATATGACTATTTAACTTCTTCTCATTTTGCATATAAAATCCTGTCTTTACCTGCTAAAGTAAAAGTAAAACCAGAAAGATATTGCAAAAACTGAACTGTTCACTATAATCTACTTTTGTGAATTACGGATGCAAATGTACGATTTTTTTTATTCATACAAATAAAAAAGTAAAAAAAAAAGTGGTTTTATAGCGCCAATAAATTAAAAACAGACTCATTTTCAAATGAAGAATCAACAATTATTTTCAAAATATTTTTATATTTGCATATTAAAAACACCAATTTTGACATTTTTTTCAGGCATCCAGCCGTAATCGCCTGACGGCCAGTCGTAGTAAGCTTTACCATTATGTTCTGAATAGTTTGACTACTCAGGTGTCAAGTTGGAATTTACTGAAGTATTATAAAAAAAACCGTGAACTAATATTTTATAACTAAATAACAGATTCATAATGTTCAAAAATCATCCCAAAGGATTATTCGCCGCTTCGCTGGCGAACATGGGTGAGCGCTTTGGTTTTTACACCATGATGGCCATCCTCTCACTCTTTATAATGTCAAAGTTCGGACTTAACGAAACCAACACCGGAATTATCTATTCAATCTTCTACGCGTCCATTTATCTGTTGGCACTGGTAGGCGGACTTATTGCAGACAAAACCCGTAACTACAAGGGAACTATCTTAATAGGATTGCTTCTGATGTCACTTGGGTATGTAATTATTGCCATTCCCTCTCCAACACCTGTCCCCGCGAATGAATTCATGCTTTTCCTGGGAATTACCTGCTTAGGGCTTTTGGTCATTGCCTTTGGTAATGGTTTGTTCAAAGGCAACCTACAGGCACTGGTTGGCCAAATGTACGATAACCCTCAATTTAGCAAGATGAGGGACTCCGGGTTCCAGCTGTTTTACATGTTCATAAACATTGGTGCTATCTTTGCCCCTTTCATCGCTGTGGGTGTAAGAAACTGGTGGGTAGAAAAAAATGGCTTTCTCTATAATGCCGATCTTCCTGCGCTTGCGCATCAGTATCTGGGTAATACAATCACTCCCGAAGGAACATCACGCCTTCAGAACCTGGCTTCTGAAGTTGGATTCGCCGGTACCGATCTATCCGCATTCAGTTCAGAATACCTTAATGTGTTCACCACGGGATTCCATTATGCCTTTGGGGTAGCAATTTTTGCGATGCTCATTTCATTAGCTATTTACCTTGCCAACAAAAACAAATTCCCCGATCCTGCAGTAGCCAAGGCTTCTGCAACTGCAGACGGTAGCACACCCGTTGACGAGATGGATATAAAAGAGGTAAAACAACGTCTTTACGCACTGTTCGCCGTTTTTGCAGTAGTAATTTTCTTCTGGTTTTCTTTTCATCAGAACGGTCTAACACTAACATACTTTGCCAAAGACTATACCGATCTGAGCCAGATAAAAGTCAATCTTGGATTTGCCACCTTGCAGGGAGCCGAGATATTCCAGGCAATTAACCCATTTTTCGTGGTATTCCTCACTCCTATTATCGTTGGATTATTCGGATGGCTCAGGTCAAAAGGGAAAGAACCATCCACACCGCGGAAAATTGCCATTGGAATGGGTATTGCTGCTTTAGCTTATCTTGTAATGTCGCTTGGTTCCATAGGTTTACCCAACAAAGCTGAAATAGATGCAATGGGCGGGCTTCCTGATTCTGCACGTGTGACACCATGGATTCTTATCGGTACATATTTTATTCTTACGGTTGCCGAGCTTTTTATAAGCCCTCTCGGTATCTCTTTCGTATCAAAAGTTGCTCCCCCAAAACTTCAGGGTATCATGCAAGGAGCCTGGTTGGGAGCTACCGCGGCAGGAAACAGCTTGCTCTTTATCGGGGCCATCTTCTATACAAGTATGTCTATGACTGCTACATGGATGCTGTTTGTTACTGCTTGTATTATCTCAATGTTCACAATGCTCGCCATGCTAAAATGGCTTGAAAGAGTTGCAAAATAATTTTCAAACAACCAGTATACAGTCCGGCAGAATGATTCTGCCGGCTTTTTTATTGAAATATTTTAACAAGCCAAAAAATCCTCACACATTGATAGATAACATCACCCGTTGATAACTTCTTACAATAACTCAGAAAAACCGCCCTATATTTAAGTATATTTGCGTACACATCACACGTGAAATCATATAAAAAAAATGCACCATTTTGTACATTTACACGTTCACTCCCAGTATTCGTTGCTTGACGGGCAGGCAAGCATTCAGCGCCTTATAGACAAGGCTGCAGAAGACGGCATGAAAGCTATTGCGCTTACCGATCACGGAGCAATGTACGGAATCAAAGAATTCCTTAATTATGCTTCCAGAAAAAATGCTCCATTAAATGCAGAGATCAAAAAGCTGAAAAAAGAGATCGACGCACTGGCAAAAAGCGGTGAAGCACCGGATAAACGACAACAGCTGAACGACAAGCTGTCTGAAACAAAGAGAAAACTATTTAAGCCTATTGTCGGATGTGAGTGTTATCTGGCACGACGTAACCGTTTTTTACAAACCGACAAGATTGACGGTAGCGGATGGCATCTGGTTGTCCTGGCAAAAAATCTGCAGGGTTACAAAAATCTCATAAAGATTGTTTCCAAAAGCTGGACTGAAGGTTTTTACTACCGTCCGCGCATCGATAAAGAGTTGCTTGAACAATATCACGAAGGCCTTATTGTTTCATCCGCCTGTCTTGGTGGTGAGATATCAAGAAAAATTGACGATGGCCGGATAAATGAAGCTGAAGAAGCGGTGAAGTGGTATAAAAGTGTTTTTGGAGACGATTACTACCTGGAGTTGCAACGCCACAAAACAGACCGTCCCGATGCTGACCGGACAACTTATCTAAAACAGGAAAGGGTAAACAGTGAAATGATTCGCATTGCGCGAAAATATGACGTGAAGCTGATAGCCACTAACGACGTTCACTTTGTGAACGAAGAGGATGCCGATGCACACGACCGCCTAATTTGCCTGAGTACCGGAAAAGATTTTGACGATCCTGACAGGATGCGGTACACCAAGCAGGAGTGGCTGAAAACGACCGAAGAGATGAACCGCATATTCTCAGATATCCCCGAAGCGTTAACCAACACTCTGGAGATTGCCGACAAGGTTGAGTTCTATTCTATTGATCACCCTCCGCTGATGCCTTTTTACCCTATTAATCCGCAGTTTGGGACCGAGGAGCTGTACAAACAGAAATATTCCGAAAAAGACTTGATCGAGGAGTTTGGAGAAAAGACCTTCCACCGATTGGGAGACTATGACAAAGTAATCCGAATCAAGCTGGAAGCCGAATATCTGACACACCTGACAAAAAAGGGGGCAGAGAAGCGATATGGAAAAGATCTCAGTGAAGAGATAGTGGAACGATTGAAATTCGAGCTGGACACTATCAAGAATATGGGATTTCCCGGATATTTTCTCATTGTTCAGGATTTCATCAATGCTGCCAGGGAGATGGGTGTAGCCGTAGGGCCGGGACGAGGGTCAGCCGCGGGGTCGGCCGTAGCCTACTGCCTGCAGATTACTGATATCGATCCTCTGAAATACGACCTTCTGTTCGAACGTTTCCTCAATCCCGACCGTATCTCAATGCCCGATATAGATATCGATTTTGATGATGAAGGTCGGGGGAAAGTACTTCGCTGGGTGACAGAAAAATATGGTAATGAGAGGGTTGCGCACATTATTACATATGGGACAATGGCCACAAAATCCTCAATACGTGATGTGGCGCGGGTACACAAACTACCGCTTTCGGAATCGAACAGGCTGGCAAAGCTGGTGCCGGACAGGATCCCGAACGTAAAAAAGATCAATCTGAAAACAGCAATCGAAAATGTGCCCGAACTAAAGGAGGCTGCCAATAGCAGCGACCCTCTGGTGAGAGATACTCTCAGGTATGCGGAGATGCTTGAGGGCAATGTCAGAAACACAGGCGTTCATGCCTGTGGAGTAATAATTGGTCAAACAGACATATCTGATGTTGTACCCATAAGTACTGCCGAAGATAAAGAGACAAAAGAGACTCTCCTGGTGACGCAATACGAAGGGTCGGTAATTGAGGAGACAGGGCTGATAAAAATGGACTTCCTCGGTTTGAAGACCCTCTCTATAATTAAAGATGCACTTACCAACATAGAGCTGAATCGCGGTATCAAAGTCGATATAAACAGCATCGACATGGACGATGCCCCAACTTACAGACTTTATTGCAATGGGCAAACCACCGGGACATTTCAGTTTGAGTCGGCAGGGATGCAAAAGTATCTGAAAGAGCTACAACCAAGCAAATTTGAAGACCTCATTGCCATGAACGCGCTCTACCGACCCGGACCAATGGATTACATCCCTACTTTTATCGCACGGAAGCAAGGCAGGCAGGAGATTACCTACGACCTGCCCATCATGGAGAAATACCTGAGCGAAACCTACGGGATAACAGTCTACCAGGAGCAGGTGATGCTTCTTTCACGACTGCTGGCAGGATTCACGAGAGGCCAGTCTGATGAGTTGCGCAAAGCTATGGGCAAGAAGCTTATAGATAAGATGACAGCACTGAAGGAGAAGTTTCTTGCAGGAGGCAAGAAAAACGGGTATGCCGAAAAAACCCTTAATAAAATATGGAACGACTGGGAGAAGTTTGCCTCATACGCCTTTAACAAGTCGCACGCTACATGTTACTCCTGGGTGGCCTACCAAACAGCGTGGCTAAAAGCCAACTACACTTCCGAATATATGGCTGCGGTACTCTCCAACAACCTGAACAATATTACGGAGATCACCAAGTTTATGGACGAATGTAAAGCTATGGACATAAATGTCCTCTGCCCCGACGTAAATGAGTCGTTCCTTAAATTTTCCGTAAACAAAGAGGGCGATATACGCTTTGGCCTTGCTGCCATAAAGAGTGTGGGGCAGGGAGCTGTTGTCGATATCATTGATGAGCGGACAAAGAACGGCCCTTTCAAAGATATATTCGATTTTGTGGAGCGTGTCAACCTCTCCTCTTGCAACAAAAAAACCATTGAAGCTTTGGCTCTTTCAGGAGCTTTTGACTCACTTCAGGGGATAACCAGAGAGCAGTTTCTCGCTGTAAACAGCAAGGGCGAGGAGTTTATGGACACTCTTATCCGTTACGGGAATAAGTATCAGCTTGATAAGATGGAATCGATAAATTCACTGTTCGGAGATGACTCATCATTCCAGATCGCACACCCCGAAATTCCCCAGGCAGCAAGCTGGTCTGACATGGAGAGGCTTAACAAGGAGAGAGAGCTTATCGGCATTTATCTATCTGCTCACCCTCTTGACGATTATGAGTTTATACTGAAGCATGTATGCAATGCCGATACGTTGAAATTGCAGGATCTTGACTCTCTGAACGGGAAGGATATAACCTTCGGAGGAATGGTAACCGCCGTGCGTGAAGGACAAACCAGAAGAGGTTCACCTTACACTATTTTCAAGATTGAAGATTATTCGGGGAGTTACGAAATTGCACTCTTCAGTGAAGACAGCGTAAATTTCGGCAGGTACGCGCGCAACGGGCTCTCAGTTTATATTGAAGGGAGAGTACAGCCAAAACGCTTCCGTCAGGATGAACTTGAGGTAAAAATATCATCTATATCTCTTTTGTCTGAGGTTAAGGACAAACTTATTTCAAAGATTACGTTACAAATCCCGCTTTCAGAGTTAGATGACACTACGGTGGCGGAATTATCAGCTTTAGTTAAAAACAATTCGGGAAATTCGTTGTTATATTTCCAGATAATCGGGAAAGAGTCTCATATGAATATAGAGTTGTTTTCACGCCCAGCAAGAATCGGGGTAAACAAGAATTTCATCGATTATCTGAAGAATAATTTGACTATCGACTTTAAAATAAACTAAATTAACTAAATAACTAAAGAAGGCATATATGGCTCTTGAGATTACAGACGCAACTCTGGAAAAAGTGTTGCAGACAGACAAGCTGGTAATTATCGACTTTTGGGCTGAATGGTGTGGCCCTTGCAAAATGGTAGGACCAATCATTGATCAAATCAGCGAAGAATACAAAGACAAAGTGGTTGTAGGCAAACTCGATGTTGACAATAACGATGAAGCAACATCCAGATTCGGCATACGCAATATACCAACCATCCTTTTTATCAAAGGAGGAGAGGTTGTTGACAAAGTGGTTGGTGCAGGCCCAAAAAACACCTTCACTTCTAAAATAGATAAGCTGCTTTAGATATTTACATATATCTTTTAAAAAAGGGGCTGTCTCAAAAGATTGACAGTCCCTTTCTTTTTTATTCAATTTTCTGTAAAAAAACCTTCTGAAGTATTGTTATTTAAATCACTTTTTCATATCTTTATGTCTGTATATCAAATATATAAGATATGGCTAAACCTAAATTTAAATCCTATAACCAAGGTCAAGTAAGTCTTTTTCCTCCCAGTCTGGATGAAAAGGTTCCCAAGAACTCTCCGGCCCGTATCATTAATCAAATTGTGGACAACCTTGACTTGAGTAAAGTCTTTGACACATATAAAGGTGGTGGTACAACTGCCTATAATCCGCGCATGATGCTTAAAGTTGTTCTTTACAGCTATCTGAACAATATTTATTCAAGTCGTAAGATCGAGCAGGCACTAACTGACCGTGTTAGTTTCATGTGGCTCTCAGGCAATCAAACACCTGATCACAACACCATAAACCGTTTTCGTTCATCCCATTTAAAAGACTCAATACATGAGGTCT
>ENA-UOOK01000389-UOOK01000389.1-fermentation-metagenome-genome-assembly--contig:-NODE-389-length-57829-cov-9.931647_pt1 | contig 57829 bp, 50 predicted proteins | sample MGYA00245777_ERZ724023 | MGnify/ENA primary metagenome ERZ724023 (study PRJEB28704, sample SAMN03018312) | fermentation metagenome | biome: anthropogenic terrestrial biome; feature: soil; material... | reverse complement strand
AATAGGGATTCATTAGAGAAAATGTAGTTAACCACCAGCAGACTGGAATTAGGATGGATTTATCAGAAAATATGAAGAAAGTGCTCCAATTTTTGTAGCTGCATATAGTGCATTTGTCATGGAGGCACAAAAGTATGTTCCAAAGCCAGAAGGAGCAGAATATCCTTATTGGGCATTCAGAGATATTCATAATGTTGAGATTCATTCAGATACCAAGCTTTTGGAATTAAATGTTCCTATAGATGAGGTTATTTTTTTTGATTTGTATGACTGGAATAAAATACTTTGCCTGCAATATATCGGTGAGACAGAGAAAGATGAAGCAGAGTTTCAAAAAATGCTCGTTGACCGTGGAATTAGTAGGGAAAGTGATATAATACTTACAGGCTTTTATCCCGATTTAAAACATAAGGTACAGGATAGTTGGAAGAGATTATTTCGTCATCACCAAAACATAAAACAAGGAAATATAAAAGGTGTAGGGAGTGTGCAGGCTGGGTTATGGCAGCTAAAAAAAGAATGGATATTGTAACGGGCTGGAGCATCCTGCATTGCCATTTTGTTTAATATTGATTATAATGTAGGTAATATATAGTTATAGTGATATAGAGCTTGAGATATACTATAATGAGGAGGTATAAATAAATGGCTTTAGTTACATCTACAGAAATGTTTAAAAAGGCTTATGATGGTGGATATGCCATAGGTGCGTTTAATGTAAACAATATGGAGATTATCCAGGGAATCATTGAAGCGGCTAAGGAAGAAAAATCAGCATTAATACTTCAAGTATCTGCTGGCGCAAGGAAATATGCAAGCCCTATTTATTTAAAGAAATTAGTAGAGGCTGCAGTAGAGGATAGCGGACTGGAAATAGTACTACATCTTGATCATGGTGAAGATTTTGATATTTGTAAGAAATGTGTTGATGATGGATTTACATCAGTAATGATTGATGCTTCACATTATCCATTCGAGGAAAATATCAGACGTACTAAAGAAGCAGTAGAATATGCTCATGCCCATGGTGTTGTAGTAGAAGCTGAACTTGGAAAACTTGCTGGAGTAGAGGATGCAGTGAACGTAAAAGCAGAGGATGCAACTTATACAGACCCTGATCAGGCTGTTGAATTTGTTGAAAGAACAGGAATCGACTCATTAGCCATAGCTATAGGAACTAGTCACGGTGCGTATAAATTTAAAGGTGAGCCTAGATTAGACTTTGAAAGACTAGATATAATAACTAATAAACTGCAAGGCTTCCCATTGGTATTACATGGTGCTTCTACAGTATTGCCTGAATTCGTTGCTTTATGTAATCAATATGGTGGAAATATCCCAGGGGCACAGGGAGTACCTGAGGAAATGCTAAGAAGAGCTACAAAATCAGGTGTTTGTAAAATAAATATAGATACGGATTTAAGACTTGCAATGACAGCAGCGGTCAGAAGACATTTAGTAGAAAATCCATCGGATTTTGATCCTAGAAAATATTTGGGACCTGCAAGAGAAGCAATAAAAGGAATGGTACAACATAAGATTAAAGATGTATTAGGTTCAAGTAATACTTCTCTTTAGAAAATAAAAATCCATTGGGGACTGTCCCCAATGGATTTTTATTTTCGGAGATTTTGTCATCCAAATAAATGGTGGATTTTCAGGTGGTTTCGATAGTTCTAATGATTTATTATAACTTACATAGCTCACTAGCTATTTGAGATCCTAGCCTAACGTTGTTGTAAACTAACTGAATATTAGCCTCAAGGCTTTTGCCAGCAGTGATTTTTTGAATCTTATCAAGTAAAAATGGAGTTATATCTTTTCCCTTTACGCCGAGATTATTTGCTTCAATTACAGCATCATCAATAGCTTTATTGATTACATCTTTATCCATTGAATATTTCTCTGGTATAGGATTAGCTATAAGCATTGCTCCTTTTAATCCTAAATCTGATTTAGACTTTAAAGCCTTGGCAATTTCTAATGGAGTATCCATTTTGTAATTTACTTTAAAGCCGCTTTCCCTAGTATAGAAAGCTGGTAGTTCTTCAGTCTGATATCCGATGACTGGCACACCCTTAGTTTCAAGATATTCAAGAGTAAGACCTAAATCCAATATAGATTTTGCACCTGCACATATAACTGTAACGTTTGTATTGGATAGTTCCTCTAAATCTGCCGAGATATCCATAGTAGTTTCTGCACCTCTATGAACTCCTCCAATTCCTCCGGTTGCAAATAGTTTTATTCCAGCCATATTAGCTATTATCATAGTTGCAGCAACAGTTGTAGCACCATCTTCACCCCTTGACACTAGTATAGGGATATCTCTTCTGCTTGCTTTAGTTACATCTAATCCTTTTTTTCCTAAATAATCTATTTCCTCATGGGAAATCCCTACACTTAATTTTCCACCAATAATAGCAATTGTAGCAGGAACAGCACCATTTTCTCTTACTATTTCTTCTACTTGTAATGCTGTTTCAACATTCTTCGGATAAGGCATTCCATGTGAAATTATAGTGGATTCTAACGCAACTACTGGTTTATTTTCCTTCAAGGCTTGTTGAACTTCTAATGATATATTCAAATATTTTTTCATTTAATTACCTCCATTTACTTTCAATTAATTTTAAAATATTTTCTTCTGACATATCTTCACTAACAGTTTTATATGATTTAACGCAGATATATGATGCTGACAGACCGGCTTTAGCACATCCTTCTACATCAAAATTCTTTAGATATGCCCATATAGTACCTGCTAAAAAGCTGTCTCCTGCTCCTGTGGTATTTATTATCTCATCTGTAATAGAAGGGAGGATGCCTTCATTTTCGCCATCAGTATAATATACTCCATCAGCACCTAAAGAAATAAATAATCTTTTTACACCTTTATTAATTATGATATTTGCAGCTTGGGCTAAATCATCTCCATCTTTGATAATAATATCTGATAATATTTCGGCTTCACGAATATTAGGCTTTAATGCATAAATATTGTATAGACAATTCTTGAGCTTCTCTGTTTTCTTTACAGACACTGTGTCCACAAATATAGGTACCTTTACATTAGAAACTAAGTATTCCAGTGTTTCTTTTGGGATATTGGTATCTAATATGCAAGCTTTGGAACTATTGATTACTTCAAGTCTTTTACCTAAGAATTCTGGAGTAAGATGTTTATATATGTCCATATCAGAAATAGCCAGCTGCATCTCTCCATGCTCATCGTTTATACAAAGATATATAGATGTTCCTCCATTTGCTATTTTTTTAGAGAATTGGGTGCTAATATTTAGTTTCTTACAGCTTGACTCTATTTCTTTAGCATAATGATCATCGCCAAAAACTGAAATAAATTCTACATTAACACTAATTCTACTCAAATTTTCAGCAATATTTCTTGCAACTCCACCCATTGAAGTAGTTACTTTCCCAGGATTCGAGTCATTTGGATTCAATATGGAAGATGGTGTACCGCTTATATCTATATTTACACCACCTATTGCACAAACATAATCATTCATCATAATTTCTCCTAATATTGTATATTCACCTTATTATGATACCACAGATACAAATTTTCTAACATAACACTTCTTATAAATTTGAAAAATCCCCTTTTCCTACATTTATTCAGCAGGAAAAGGGGATTTACTATTTTTTAAAGGTGATATTCATTTCTTTATTGTCAATATTTATAGTAGTAATTGAAGGTTCCGTCTTTGCTAGTACTTTACCATCTCTTATGGAATATAGTATTGGAGTCTGTCTTCTTATGGCATCATATCCATTTTCAGCAGGAAGGATAATTAGATTAGCTCTTTTACCCTCTTCGATTCCATATTCCTCTTGAATATTTAAGGTTCTTGCACTATTGCTGGTAATCAAATCTATAGATTCATTTATATCATCGTAGCCCATCATTTGACATATATGAAGACCCATATGAAGAACCTGCAGCATGTTTCCTGTACCTAATGGATACCATGGGTCAAATATATCATCGTGACCAAAGCAGACATTCAAACCTGCTTCAAGAAGTTCCTTGACTCTGGTAATTCCTCTTCTCTTTGGATATGTGTCAAATCTTCCCTGCAGATGTATATTTACTAAAGGATTTGCTACGAAGTTTATATTTGATAGCTTTAATAATCTAAATAGCTTATAAGCATAAGCATTATTGTATGAATGCATAGCTGTAGTATGACTTGCAGTCACTTTGTCTCCCATGTTATTTTCATAGGCTAAAGCTGCAACTACTTCTATAAATCTTGATTGTTCATCATCGATTTCATCACAGTGTACATCTATCAATTTATTGTATTTCTTAGCCAATTCATAGGCTATTTCAATTGAACTAACACCGTATTCTCTAGTGAATTCGAAGTGAGGTATAGCTCCTACAACATCTGCCCCTAGCTTTAAAGCTTCATCCATTAATTCGTAGCTATTTGGATATGATAAGATACCCTCCTGAGGGAAAGCTACTATTTGAATAGTTATATAATCCTTCATCTCTTCCCTTAATTCAATCATTGCCTTTAGAGCTGTCAATTCAGGGTCTGTAATATCTACATGAGTTCTTACATATTGAATTCCATTTGCAATTTGCCATGTCAGAGTTTTCTTTGCTCTTTTTTTGACATCTTCTTTAGAAAGCATCGGCTTTCTTTCAGACCAGCATTGAATTCCTTCAAATAGTGTACCGCTTATATTCCATCTTGGTTCACCGGCTGTCAATGTTGAATCAAGGTGGACATGTGGTTCGATAAAGGGTGGTAGTGCAAGTCCACCCTTACCATCTATAATTTCTTCATCATCTTTAGTTATTGATTTATCGATTTTAACTATTTTACTATTCTTAATCAATATATCATATAAACCTTCTTTGTTTCTCAAAATAACATTTTTAATTAGCAATATGTTCACCTACCTTTTGTTTGTTTTTTTCTATAAATGCTTTTGGGTTAAATATTTTACTCATTATAACGAATACAAGCGCTGAGACGATTACTCCATTAATAGGAGGTATACCTGGAATAAATTTTGAAGCTATAACACCAATTATCCAGGCAAGTATTGCATTTATATTTACATTTTCAAAATTTTCCTTATCAAAGGTTTTGTATTTCTCTCTATTTACAAAGAAGAAGTCCGCTATAATGACTGCACCAATTGGCGGGATTATTGAGTTTAGCAAATTCAGCCAGCCTACAAAGTTGTTATATAAATATAAAGCTCCAATTGTACCTACTGCTCCATTGAATAGTACCAATTTATTCTTAGGAAGTTTAGTAATATTTGAAAAACCCAAGCCTGATGCATATATTGCATTGTCATTAGTTGTCCAGATATTAAAGCCAAGAACTATTATAGCGGGTATTATCAGACCTTGTGCAAACATTACTTCTGATACATCTGCTTTCCCTACTACTGCAGCTCCAACTGCCCCAAATGTAAACATACTTGAGTTACCAATAAAAAAGGCTATCATAGTTGTTGATACTGCAATTTTTTTATTTTTTGCGAAGCGTATAAAATCTGGTGTAAGTGTTCCACCGCTTATAAATGAACCTACGCAAACACTGAGGGCTGCTCCTATGGACATTTGATTTACAGGGGCAATTTGTGACAGTTGAGCTATTCCTCCTACAGAGCTTATAGCTTTGTGAACTGAAAGACTTCCTAGTATTGCAATTGAAGGTACTGCTATGATGCTTAGAATTGTTAAGGTTTTAATTCCAAAATAAGCCGAACTAGTCATAAGTATACCTGTAATTCCAATCAATAAATATAGATTAATACCTGTTATCTTTTGAACAGGAAGGGCAAACATGGCTACTCCTACACCGAACCAGCCAATTTGTGTAATTGAAAGAATAAAGGATGCTAAATATGAGCCTTTTTCACCAAAGGAATATCTAGCTAACATATGTGTTGATAGGGATGTACTTGAGCTGATATATGCTAATAAACTGCAGTACACTCCTAGTATCAAGTTACCAACTAATACTGTTATTATAAAATCTTTAAAATTTAAAGATGCTCCAAGAGTTCCACCTGCTAGCATACTTGCTGAGAAGAATGTGAACCCTAGCATAACGACAAACATGGACCAAAAGCCTCGCTTGCTTTCTGCTGGTACTGCCTGCAATGAAAAATCGTGATCTTGTTGATTGTTTGACATAAATATCCTCCTTAATTTTCATTTACCAGTACCTTGTGTATCAAAAAACTCCCTATCATAAAATTGACAGGGAGTAACTATAATACACCATCTTCATTTCTCCTTGTCAGCCTCTCTGGACTGAATTAAAGGCACCGATATTAAATTTTTTTAATTATCGCATATTAAAGCATTCGTGTCAAGTGAAATGATAGAAAAATATTTACGTAGTGAAATGATAGAAGAGGATTAATTAATAGTGACCGCTTTTTTATTAACTATCTTTTTGTCATTATTCTTATGCTAAAAATTGCTCCGATTAACATAGATATAATTGCTGCGATTGCAACCCAAAATACAAGCATATATACACTTCCTTAAAATAATTTATAATTAATGTTTATTTCTTTTATTTTGTGATATAATAAGAGTAGAAAGAGATTGTAATTAGGATTTTAAAAAATTAAATATGTTTTTTTAAAAAATGATAGGATAGTTTGGTAGACACCTATCATTTTTCTTTATCTGCTGTGGTTAACTGTGGTTAACTGTGATTAGTAGTAACTTATAACTATTATTTTAGATTGCTATATACTTAAATTGGATATATATGTTATTATAACGAGGTGGGCAATTTCTTCTGATACTTAAGACGAGGTAAATGATATAGAAAGCTTGAATATTGGTATAATAAATATATTAGTAATAAAGAGGAGTAGATACTTTTGGGAAACAGATTTAGTAATTTAGGTATTAGCAATGAATTGGCAGATATACTTAATAAGAATGGAATAAAAGATCCTACTAAGATACAGGAAAAGGCGATTCCAGATTTAGTCAAAGGGAGAGATGTAGTTGCGCAGTCTCAGACAGGAACTGGAAAGACACTTGCATTTTTACTGCCATTAATGGATAAAATTGAAGAAAATAAAAATTATGTACAAGGATTGATAATTACCCCTACCAGAGAATTGGCAATCCAAATTACAAGTGAAGCAAAGAAACTAACTGCTGCTAAAAATATAAATATATTAGCTGCTTATGGTGGTCAGGATGTAGAAGCACAGTTGCATAAGCTTAAAAATGGTATTCATTTAGTAATAGCAACTCCAGGGAGACTATTGGATCATATTAGAAGAGAAAATATAGACTTAGGAAAACTAAAAGCGCTAGTACTTGATGAAGCGGATGAAATGTTAAATATGGGATTTTTAGAGGATATTGAGGATATTGTATCAAAGACTCCAAAATCTCGTCAAACCATGCTTTTCTCAGCTACAATTTCAAATGAAGTAAGAAAGCTTTCAAAGAGATTTATGAGAGATCCGTTACAAATTGAAATAGAAAGCAAAAATGTAACCTTAGATGAAATCAAACAGGTAGTAATAGAGACAACTGATAGGAAAAAGGTAGATACATTATGTCAGTTGATAGATGAATTCAGACCATATCTTGCAATTGTATTTTGTCGTACAAAGAGAAAGGTCATGGAATTGAATACAGAGCTTCTTTCAAGAGGATATAATTCCGATGAACTTCATGGAGACTTATCTCAGGCTAAAAGAGAAAGAGTAATGAAGAATTTTAGAAGTGCTAAACTGCAGATTTTAGTTTCTACAGATATAGCTGCCAGAGGTATAGACGTAGAAGGGGTTACCCATGTAATTAATTATGATATACCTGATGATGTAGATAGCTATATTCATAGGATAGGACGTACAGGACGTATAGGGAATATAGGAATGGCAGTCACTCTTGTAACTCCAAGGGATTCAGATTCTCTTGCAATGATAGACAGAAAAATAAAGGCAAATTTGAAGCCTAAGAAAATGGAATCAAAGGAAAAACCAACGAGAAGAATAGAAAAAAATAAGGAAAAAAAGACGGACAAGAGGGCTGTAGACTATAGTAAAGTACCTAAAAAACATAGACCAAGAAATTTCAAAAACAAATAATAAAAGAAACTACTGAGAAGTACTTTTCAGTAGTTTCTAATATTTGTAATTGTTTATTTTATTTAAGTAATATTTATATGGATCCACGTGAACATTAACATCAGTAACACCTGGAAATCTCTGCCTTAGGGCATTATCAATATTGTGGATCAGCATATGAGCTGCGTCCAGAGATAAACCTTCTTTTGCTACGACATGTAAATCAAGATGAATGTCATCAGACAAGCCTCTGGACCTGATTTTATGACATGAATATACATCATCGAACTCACATACAAAATCGGAAATATCTTCAGGATCCAATGCCACTGCATCACATAATATATTGGCACTGGTTTTTATAATTTCTAAGGCTGCTTTTAAAATGATAAAGGCGATAAATGCGGATACTACAATATCAACTAATAGATATCCAAGTTTTGTTGCCAGCAATGTCCCCATTACGGATATGGAGACAAAAACATCACTTAATGTATGCTGTGAGTCCGCTATTAAGAACTCACTTTTCAATTCTCTTCCTCGTTTTCTCTCAAATACAGTAACAAAGATATTGATTAATATTGTAAGAATCATTACTAAAAAGCTTAATGTATTGACTGAAGGAGCGATAGGATTATTAATTCTGTTATATACGCCTTTGAGTACACTATATGCTGTAATTATAAGAAATGCTGCTATAAATAATGTAGTCATTGTCTCAAATTTTCGATGACCATATGGATGCTTTTTATCAATAGGTTGGAATGCAAAATATATTCCTACCATACCTACTACATTGTTGAGTCCATCTGTCATGGAGTGTAATCCATCAGCAGTCATGGAAATTGATTTAATTGTATAACCAACAATCATTTTGGATATTGATGCAGTTAAATTTAGAATTATGATAATTAACTGAACAAATTGTATTTTTCTATACCTTTCAACCTCCACAGAATCACCCACTTGTTTTAGAATTCTTTATTAGTATATTCTGTAGAGAAAATATTGTTCCCTTGGAAAAGACTAAGAAAACAATTGAAAAAATCCAAGATTTGTGTTAATCTAATAAGGTAAATTAATACTTGCGGGTGTGCTGGAATTGGCAGACAGGTGCGTTTCAGAGGCGTATGTCATTGACGTATGGGTTCAAGTCCCATTACCCGCACCAAATTATAAGCCACATTTTATTGGTAATGAGCCAATGAGGATGTGGCTTTTCTACAGCTTTTCATTTTTTACAAATTGCTGTGTCTTTCCCATTATGTATGCCAGGCGAATAATTTCTTGCTCTTCCTTTGTCATGCTTCTCTTGTACATTTTCTCAAATTGTTTTAGCAAACCATCATAATCCACTTCAACTTTTTTCTTTCTAGGTCTTACTTTAATATAATTTGGATTATAAACTTTAGGCTGAATTAAAGGATTAAATATTCTTTTAAACACCTCAGCTGTATAAAAAGCATCATATAGTGCGTTGTGAAATTCCTTTGTTACAGGAATATTTAGAGATTCCACTGCATTTTGTAATTTTATCAACTTTTTAGATGACATACCTAGATATTTTGCCATACTTGATTGAATATTTATATACATTTTAGGAATAAGCTTTACATCTAGCATATGGTAAAATGCATTTCTATAGAGCTCTCTTATATCAGCCATTCCCCATATACAAAGTACGGATTTTTCATCATCAATAAAATCCCTAAAATCAGTAAAAACTTCTGGAAAAGACTTTTCATCTAATAGCTGTTCTGTTTTTAATCCTGTTAATTTAGTTATAAATGGACTGATTCTTGAATACATTGCTGGTTTTATCAATCTATTAAAACTACCTACTGTTTTAAAATTAATATCCAGTTTTATAGCTCCAATTTGGATTATTTCAAAAGGATATTGATTTCTATTATTTAAATCTCCTTGAAATGAGGAGAAATCTTGGTTAAATTCTAAATCATATACAATATAGTGCATTATAAAACTCCCTTAAGCATCATAAATTTATTCTTAGTCTTTTATTCATTTTTATTCAAATTATACCTCTAAAATCTTTAAGAAAACATATAAGTTGGTGTATATATGAAGCAATTTGTTATTTTCTACTAATTTTGTAGTATAATAAACCTAATACTAATATAATTATGATTGTGAGGGGAATTTTTAATGATTAAAGAATTGAAGGGCATTAAGCCAAATATAGATAAGGATGCTTTTGTTGCAGAGAATGCTTCGGTTTTAGGTGATGTTACAGTCGGAGAGGGCTCCAGTATATGGTATAGTGCAGTAGCCAGAGGAGATATCGCTCCAATTATCATAGGTAAATATTCAAACATTCAGGACAATGCAACAGTTCACAATGAAACCAATATACCTGCTATTGTAGGTGATTATACGGTGGTTGGTCATAATGCAATAGTTCATGGATGTAAAATAGGTAATAACTGTTTGATTGGAATGGGTTCCATAATATTAAATAGGGCTGAGATTGGAGATAATTGTATAATCGGTGCAGCTACATTAATTACTCAAGGTAAGGTTATTCCACCTAACTCTTTGGTTATGGGTTCACCAGGAAAAGTTGTAAGACAGGTAACTGAAGAAGAACTTGAAAAGGTTAGAAAAAACGCTATTAGATATTACAATTTATGGAGAAATCAGCATATTTAATGGAGGTGTTTTTATGGATGACTCTACTACTCAATATAACTATAGTGAGTTACTAAAAAAATGTAAAAAGCTTAAGAATCAGCTGATTAACATAATTGAGGAGAAAGAGAGTCTTATAAAACACAAATTTTTTTATTTAAAATCGGAATATATAGAAAAGATAGGTTTTTTAGAATTCGAATTATATGAGCTTGATTTAAGGCTTGGAGAGACAATGCGAAGGATTGAACTAGTGAATTTAGCTTTAGAATCAAATATACCTTTTAATCTATATCATATAGAATCTGAAGTTAAGAGAGAATTTGAAGACTTTGAGGAATTGTTAAAATTAAAGGATAAAGAAATACAGTTTTCAAGATATTTTTTAGACATGAACAAAATGTCGGATGAAGAATTCCTTGAGCTAAAAAAATATTATAAAAAAACCATTCGACTCATTCACCCTAGTATCAATTTTAATTTGTCGGAATTGCAAAAGAACTTATGGAATAAAGCAAATATCGCTTATGAAAATGTGAACCTGATATATCTGAAAATCATATATAAGCTTGCGTATGACGAATCCATCAATATGACTAGAATGGAGGATTGTTCAAATGAAGAAATTTCCTCACAGATTTATTATTTTGAGGATACAATAAAAAAATACTTAGAGGAAATTGATGAGTTTAAGGAAAACTTCCCATTTAATAAAGAAGAACTGTTAAAGAATGAAACAAAGGTAAAAGAGATTCGGAAGGATCTTAGTCAATCAATAAATGAAGCCAAGAATATTCTGGAGATGTTGGAGGAACATTTTCTCCTTATACTTAATGACGGACAATATATAAATTAAAAAACCCGAGATCCTTCGTAAGAGAGGTTAATCCTGCCCATCTCAGGATGACAGGATGGTGTCATTCTGAGCAACGCGAAGAATCTCGGGTTTAATCTTTTAATTGTGAACTGTGAATTGTGAACTGTGAATTGAAAGCGTGAACTGTGAACTGTGAACTGTGAATTGTGAATTGAAAGCGTGAATTGTGAATTGAAATTGGGTATATTATAATAGATATATTATTAATGGATGGGGGAGAACGATGGAGTACAAAGAAAAATATAATTCTTGGTTAAACGATGAATATTTTGATGAAGAAACAAGATTGGAATTACAGTCCTTAATAGATGAAAAGGAAATCGAGGACAGATTTTATACTGACTTAAAATTTGGCACTGCAGGCTTAAGGGGTAAGATTGGTGCCGGAACCAATAGAATGAATAAATATATTGTTGCATTGGCAACTCAAGGATTAGCACAAACTATTGTTAATCATGGGAAAGAGGCTATGAATAAAGGGGTTGCTATTGCTTTTGATGTTAGAAAGTATTCAGATCAATTTGCTCAAATTGCTGCAAGAGTTTTGGCCGCTAATGGAGTAAAAGCTTATCTTTTTGATGGTATTAGGGCTACTCCAGTACTGTCATATACAGTAAGAAGATTAAATTGTATATCAGGTATTGTAATTACTGCCAGTCATAATCCAAAGGACTACAATGGATATAAGGTATATTGGGAGGAAGGTTCACAGATACTTGAAGGCATTGGAAATGAAATACTATGTGAAATTGACAAAGTTAATAATTTTAACGAAATCAAAACAATAGACCTAGAAGAAGGAATTGAAAAGGGTTTAATTAATATTATTGGTAAGGAGATTGATGATGAGTATAATCAACATATAATTGATATGGCTATTAATGATGATATAGATAAGGAAATTAAAATTGTTTATTCACCATTAAACGGAACAGGGAATATACCAGTTAGAAGGGTACTTAAAGAAAGAGGTTTTACAAATATAACTGTGGTACCGGAGCAGGAGAATCCTGATTCCAACTTTACAACCGTTGGTTATCCAAATCCAGAAGATATAAATGCCTTTAAATATGCTGCTGAATTGGGTAAAAAAATAGGTGCAGAGATACTGATAGCTACAGATCCAGATTGTGATAGAGTAGCTATGGCTGTCAAGAAAGATAGTGATTATGTATATCTAAATGGAAATCAGACAGGCGCTTTACTTATAAATTATATATTAAGTTCTAGATATAAAAAGGACGATTTACCTCACAATGCTGCAATAGTTAAAAGTATTGTTACAGGAAATCTGGGGAAGGTTATTGCAGATAAATATAATGTAAAAATGTTTGAATCATTGACAGGGTTTAAAAATATTTGTGCTAAGGCAAACGAGTGGGAAAAGACTAAAGAATATGAATTTATATTTGGATATGAAGAAAGTATTGGTTATGTTTATGGTAATTTGGTAAGGGATAAGGATGCAGTAGTGTCCTCAATGTTAATAGCTGAGATGGCTGCTTACTTTAAAAAACAAGGTAAAAGTATATTAAATGTATTGAATGAATTGTATCAGGAATTTGGCTATTACAGTGAAAAGCTAATTTCTATAGTATTAGAAGGATTAGAGGGACAACAGAAAATTACAAGAATTATGGAAAGTATTCGCCATGACCCAATAGAACAAATCGGTGATATGAAATTGACTAAGACTATTGATTATTTATATGATGAAACTGATGCAGGTAAATCTGATGTATTAAGATACTATATGAATGACGGTTCATGGTATGCTGTTAGACCTTCAGGTACAGAACCAAAGATAAAATTATATATATATTCTAAAGGTGCATCGAAAGAGGAAGCCCAAGCTAAGATAGATATTATAGAAAGTACTGTAAGAGGCAGAATGGAAAGCGTGAAATAATTGTGAATTGTGAACTGTGAATTGATATTGATAATAAATGGCGTTGCCATTTATTATCAATGATGCTATAATATTTAGGGTATCTAAATAAAAAAGAGGTGCATTTAATGGAGGTAGAATTACAAAAAAAAGAAGAGAGAAGAGAAATATTTAAAATAGCAGGTCCTGTATTTATAGAATTGTTTCTTGGAACCTTATTTGGTATGGTCGATATGATAATGCTGGGAAATTTCGGCGAGGTAGATATAGCTACAGCATCTATAGCTGCAGTTGGGATTACAAATCAATTGATTTTTATAGGTTTATCTTTGGTACAGGCACTGAATGCAGGGGCAACTGCCATGGTAGCTAGGTATATAGGGGCTAAAAAAGAGGATAGAATTGAGTCAGTAGTTAAGCATATTATAATACTCACTCAAGTTTTTTTAGTTATACCTATTTTATTTTTAGGACTTGGAATTACGGATGGTATGATGACATTTTTGGGAGCTCATTCAGACACCATGGCTGTTGGAAGAAATTATTTCAGAATAGTAACCTTAGGTTTTATATTCCAGGCTTTTAACTTTTCATTGGTTGCTTCCTTAAGGGGAGCAGGAGATACTAAAACGCCAATGAAAATAAATCTTACAGCAAATCTTGCTAATGTATTTGGTAATGCGATATTGATATATGGCTTATTGGGCTTTCCTGCATTAGGTGCTACAGGAGCTGGTATATCTACGGCGTTGTCCCAGGTTGTAGCAACTATATTATTGATAAAGTACATATCCAAGAAGGAAAGCACCATTCATGTCAGTTTAAAACACAAATTTTCATTTGATAAAGATATTTTATATAATTTAGTAAAAATAGGCATGCCTGCAGCATTGGAACAGGTTGCTTTCAGGGTAGGAATATTGATATTTACAAAATTAGTTGCAAGTCTTGGTACAGTTGCTTACGCAACGCATCAGATTTGTATCAATATTTTGAATTTGTCCTTTACTCCAGGTCAGGCTTTTGGTATATCAGCATCAACACTTTCCGGTAAAAGTTTGGGAGCAAGTGAACCTGAACTTGCTGAAAGCTATATAAAGGAATGTAGTAAAATTGGAGCAGTTATTTCTGTGCTGATGGCTATCTTGTTCTTCTTATTTGGTCCGTTCATTGCAAGCTTTTATTCTAATAATTCGCAGGTAGTTGCTGAAGCATCGGATATATTGAAGCTTATGGCATTTATTCAGCCTTTCCAGACAGCACAATTAATAACCTCTGGGGGATTAAGAGGAGCAGGGGATACTGTATGGACTCTTGTGGCTACTTTTATAGGAGTCTTAGGTGTAAGAATCGTATTTGCCTTTTATTTTGTCAGAGTTTTAGCATGGGGACTTATGGGTGCATGGGCATCAATGCTAATTGACCAACTAGTGAGATGGCTATTGATAAAAATAAGATTTAAAACAAACAAATGGAAATATATATCTATAAGATAAAAAACCTCCCAATGGGAGGTTAAATTATTTATAAACTTTCTTTGCTAGGTTTCTTCCTGATTCTGTAGCTGCGAGACCACCTTCTGCAGTTTCTCTCAAGGCTTCTGGCAATGATTTACCTACCTTATACATTGCTTCAACAACTTCATCAAATGGGACTAAAGCTTCCACACCTGCCAATGCCATATCTGCAGATATAAGTGAATTGACAACACCGGAAGCGTTTCTTAAATTGCAAGGATATTCGACTAAGCCTGCTATTGGGTCACAAACGAGACCCATAATATTGGTCAAAGCAAATCCAGCAGCATCCAATGATTGCTTTGGAGTTCCGCCGGCCATTTCTACTATGGCTCCAGCTGCCATTGCAGCTGCTACACCACATTCGGCTTGACAACCACCTTCGGCACCTGCAACAGTAGCATTTTTAGCAACAATTTCTCCGATACCTGCTGCGGTAAATAGACCATTTATTAAATCATCATCACTTAAATTCAATTTTTCCTGTGCTGATAACATAGCACTTGGAAGTATTCCTGATGCTCCTGCTGTAGGAGAAGCACATATTTTACCCATTGAAGCATTTACCTCTGAAGTAGAAAGTGCCTTTGCCATAGCGGCGTTCATAAATTTACCACTGAGTGTATTGCCACTTTTCATATAGTCCTGTACTCTTTTTGAATTACCGCCTGTTATTCCTGATACAGAACGAATCTCTTTATTCAATGCGGCGGTTGCAGAGGATTTCATAACATCCAATGTTTCCTTCATTTTATCTTTAAGTTTATTGTAGGATATCTGTGTATCTTGATGTTCCTTCTCCAATACTATTTCATAAATCTTTGAATTTTTAGCTGCACAAAGTTCGAGTAATTCACTTCCTTTATTAAACATAATTAGCTCCTTTTCGTATTTATAAATCTCATACTAGTAATCTCACTTAAGTCAGATATCTCTTTTACTACTTTATCATCCAGACCTACGTCTAGTTCACAAAGCATCGTTGCCACGTTTCCCTCTCTTGAAACTTTCATGGTGGCAATATTTATATCAGCTTCGGATAAAATTGAACTTATTTTACTTATGATTCCCTTTTTGTCTGGGTACTTTAAAATCATAGTTGGATATACTCCCGTAAATTCCAATATATCCCCGTTTATTTCATTAATAATTACATTGCCACCTCCAATCGAAGAACCCTGAACGCAAAAATCATTTTTATGAGGGTATTTAAAAACTATTTTTACAGTGTTTGGGTGTTGATATCCTAAATCAGTCGCTATAAATTCGATTTCTAGATCATTTTCCTTAGCTATCCTAAAGGAATCCTTCAATCTTTCATCATCGGGATCAAAGCCAAGGATTCCTGCAACTAAAGCCTTGTCAGTACCATGACCTCGATATGTCTTGGCAAAGGAGCCATGAAGATAGAATTCTACCTTGTTGAATTTTTCGTCTCCTGCTATTTCTCTTGAAATTTTAGCTAACCTTGCTGCTCCTGCGGTATGGGAGCTAGAGGGACCAATCATTATTGGGCCTAATATATCAAATGCGGAATAATCCTTCATTGTCTATACCTCCAATACGTTATATTCTATACCTTTTAAATTTATTATAAAGGATATATGTAATGATTTGCAACCAATATTAATATACCCAAATTTCGGCAATAAAGTGTATAATAGTATATAATATTATTAATTGGAGGTGAGCTCAAAATGATACTTTCTATTGATTTAAATCCTGTTTTTAAAAGAAAATATTTTCTAAATGACATTCAGAAGAACGGAATTAATATTGCAAAAAATACAATTTATGGATCAGGTGGTGATGGTATTGAGTTAGCCTATTTCTTGAGCGGTTTGAACGAAGATGTGATTGTTAGCGGATTTATAGGTGGCATCAATGGAAGTTTTATTGAAAGTGAACTTAGCGAAGCAAATATCTCACATGAATTTTATAAAATAAAGGATGAAACGTCTGATTGTCTATTACTAAGCTCCATAAATGAAGAAACTCTAATATATTCTAAAGACCCACGAATTACAAGGGAAGAAACAGATGGCTTGTTTGAACGATGTATCGAGCTTATTAATAAAGCAAAAATAATATGTATTACTGGCAAATCACCTGCTAATATGCCAAAGGAAATATATTATGATATAGTAAAAAGAGGAAAAGATCTTAATAAAAAGGTTTTACTTTCCCTTAAAGGGGAAGAATTGGGTCTTGGACTGGAATCTGCTCCATATTTAGTAGTTATGGATAAAGATGAGCTTGAGGACATAACGAAATTAACGCTAGATTTTGAGTATGAAATAATCAAAGCAGGTCATTATATATTGGATAAAGGTGTTAGTATTGTCGTTATTTCTTTAGGACATAAGGGTTCAATTGTATTAACACCTGAAAATATATTTAGGGTAGGTATTCCTAGTATATCGAATGATACGTGCAGAGTAAATTATGGTTATATGCTGGGAGGATATGCTTTGGCTCTTGAAAGAAATTATGATTTTGATATGATGTTAAAAATAGGGCAAGCTTGTGGTGTTATTAATTGCTACGATTATGAAGAAACAATAGATATGAGCGATATAAAAAGAATAATGGGAGAAATTGAAATTGGCAGATTTAGTTACTAAGGAGAAATCTAATGAGTAAAATTGGCATAATTAAATGTAAAAATTATGAATACGAAAAAGTACTGGGTAGTGTGCATACATCTCTTGAAGGGCTAGACTCTGTAAAGAAAATGAAACCCGGTAAAGTATTGGTAAAGGTAAATCTACTAAAGAAAAACAAACCTGAAGATGGCGTAACAACGCATCCATATGTCGTTGAAGGGGTTGTAAGATTTCTGCAGGAAAGAGGACATGATGTGACTATAGGGGATAGTCCTGGAGGACCATTTTTAGCAAGAATGTTAAAAGTGATATACGATGCTAGTGGAATGACTGAGGTTGCTGAGAGAACGGGCTGTAAGCTTAACTTTGACACCGATTCTATTGATATACACAATGAGTCTGCAATGTATCTTAAAAATATGAAAGTAGTTAAAGCTTTTACTGAGATGGATTATATAGTCTCCTGTGGCAAATTGAAGACACATACTATGATGACATATACAGGAGCTGTAAAAAATCTCTTTGGAGTTATACCTGGTGTTATAAAGGCAGATTATCATTTAAAGATGAACGATGTAGACCATTTTGCAAATATGCTGATTGATATCTGTGAGTATATGAAGCCAGTGTTTTCTATTTTGGACGGAATTGAGGCTATGGAAGGAGATGGACCATCAAGCGGTTCTATAAGAAACCTAGGGTTAATTCTTGCAGGAGATAATACCTATGATTTAGATAATATTGCAACACAAATTGTAGGTATTGAAAATACTCCTACCATATTGGAATCATATAAAAGAAATTTACTTACCTCAAAAGATGAAATTGAAATCTTTGGAGATGATATTTCTGATATGAAGGTTGAACACTTTAGACTTCCTAAGTCAACCCATATTAATTATATCTCCGGGAAGATTCCAAAATCTGTTGAGAAATGGTTGTTAGATAATCTTAGACCTTATCCCATAATAAATTATGATATATGCATATCCTGCGGTATATGTAAACAAAACTGTCCAGCCAAGGTAATATCTATGGATTCAGGCAAGGTGAAGATAGATACAACTGGCTGCATAAGATGCTTCTGTTGCCATGAACTTTGTCCTCAAAAGGCTGTAGGAATCAAGAGAAATGTTCTTTACAAAATGATATTCAGGGAGTAGGAATTAAGAGATAAGAACTAAGAGTTAAGAACTAAGAACTAAACCTGAGATTCTTCGCTATGCTCAGAATGACGTAAAGAAGGCTTTGGGATGATAAAGCGACTGTCATTCTGAGACGGGCAGGATAAGCTTTACTTCCGAAGAATCTCGGGTTTAAGGGTTTTAACTATTACTAACTGATTTTAAAGGAGTGATTTTTTGATCAAATTTGTACATACTGCTGACTTACATCTTGGACTACAATTTAATAAGGTTTCCTTTGATAAGGACAAGGCATATAATAGACGAAGCGAGCTATGGTCAACATTTCAGAGAATAGTTGATTATAGTGTAAAGATATGTGCTGATTTTCTCTTTATATCTGGAGATTTGTTTGAGGCAGATTATTTCACGCTGGGAGATATAAAGAGGGTTCGGGATATATTAGAAACAGCCAATGATGTAAATGTACTTATATCTGCGGGAAATCATGATTTACTAAATGTGAAGTCTCTTTACAAAAGAATTGAATGGAGTGATAATGTTACAATATTTAATACCATAGGGTTAGAATATAAGGACTTTCCACATTTAAATACAAGGGTTTATGGATATAGCTGGGACAAACCTGAACTTAATGAGAATGATCTTTTTAAAGAAAATTTAGATTTAGATAAAAACATTAATAATATACTAATTATCCATGGGGATATTGGCAAGGAATCTAAATATCTTCCTATGGAAATTGATCAACTCAAGAAATTGAATATGGACTATATTGCGCTCGGACATATACATAAACCAAATATTTATAATTCTAATATAGCATATTGCGGGTGCCCCGAGCCTTTGAACTTTGGAGAAACAGGTCCTAGAGGGATTATTAAAGGCATAATCAATGATGGAAAGACTGAAATAGAATTTATGCCATTTAGTAAAAGGACATTTTATGAAATAACTATTGAATTGAATGAAAACATGGGTCATTTAGATATAGTTAATGAGATAAAAGAAGTGAATATAGGAAACCCAAGTATGGATTTTTATAGAATTAAACTTAAAGGCTATATTCAAAGAGACATAGATATTAATAATTTTAAAACAGATTTAGATGATGTTTTTTACCATTTGGAGCTTATCGATGAAACAACTCCTGATTATGACCTTGATGAACTTGAAGATTCAAATAGAGAAAATATCATAGGTCTCTATATAAAAAATATGAAGGAAAAGAATCTAGACGATGATACAATCAGGGATGCACTATATTTAGGTCTAGATGCTTTGATGAAGGTTAGGTAATTATATGATAATAAAAAGCTTAAAATTAATAGGATTTGGTAAATTTAAAAATAAAGATATTGAATTAGAAAATGGTATAAATATTATATATGCTGAAAATGAAGGTGGAAAGACAACTATTCACAATTTTATTGATGGCATGTTTTATGGATTTCTAAAGCCAGGCAGTAGACAAAGAAACTATCTGGAAGAACACAGTAAATATAAGCCTTGGAATGGTGGGAGGTATGCAGGTATTTTGTCCCTGGAAAAGGATGATACCATCTATAGAATTGAACGAGAATTTACAAAGAATAAGGAGTCAACAAAGGTAATAGTTGAAAACACTGGAGAAGATATTTCAAATAATGTAGCTACAGGTGCAAATTCTAAGGTCCTACAGCCAGGATATCATTTCTTTGGTTTTAACAGTGTTGTATATGATAATACAGTATCCATAAAACAAATGAGCTCAAAGACAGATGATAAGTTGGCTACTGAAGTAAGGGACAAGCTAATAAATATCGGCTCTTCCCGTGATGATAGGATTTCTGTAGAAAATGCCATTAATGATTTAAACAAGCAACAGGACAAGATAGGTTCAATGACTAGACCTACATCCAGATATAGAATACTTTCTGATACTATAAATTCTTTAAAACAAGAAAGAGAAGAAATCCTAAAATTGAAAGAAGAATACGATAATATTTTAGATAAGTTCAATGCTTTTAAACAAAAGGAAGAAGATTTAGCTTCCCAGTTGGAGTCTGGAAAGAAACAATTAGGGAGGGTACTATACCAAGAGAAGAAGGCTCTTTATAAGGAGGCAATAAATCTTAAGGATGTTATTGATTCTTTAAAGACAAGACTAGATGAGTATTCCTCATATAAATCCTTGTCTAATGATGACTATTCTAAAGGCATGACTATATCAAATAATATTAATGTACTTTCAAGTAAAATTGAGGAAGTTAATATTCAAGCTAAGGAATTAGAAGAAAATGTTGTTAAATTATCTGAAAATCTAAATGATGAAAATGATGCTTCGACTGATGAAATTTCTAAGGATTATCTACTCTTTGATTCTTTGGAAGAAGAGAAAAACAAGCTGTTATTTAGCAATGAATCCTCCACAATTGAGTTTGCTAGAAGGGATTATGAAAAAACGCAATATTTGAAGACAAGATACTCCATGGGATTATTATGCATGGTTACTGTATATTTGTTAGGAATGATATATTTCATTTCTAGTGGTGATATCAAAAATTCCTTATTAATTCAAGTAGCCATAATTCCAATTATATTTGTGTTTCTACATATGAGAAAAATTAGTTCTCAGTTACAGGAAACTGAAAAAAAGTTAAATGAACTATATAGTGTAGAGAAAAATAAAAAAACTAATATTGAAGAAATTGATTTAAAGCAAAAGAATATACTTGAAAAATATAGTGTAAATACAAAGCTTGAATTAAAATCCCTTTATGAAGCTAAAAAACATGAAAGCCTAATTAAAAGTGATAAAATCAATTCATTAAATGAAAACAAAACTAAGCTAAATATATTGAAAAATAAGATCGGTGAAATTACTAAATCGAAATTGAGTTTAACAAATCAATTAGAGCAAATTCTCGAAAGTAATTGTTGCAAAGATTTAAAGGAATTTGAATTAGGCTTAAGAAACAAAAATATTTATGATGAAACGATTATTGAATATAATAGTAAGAAGGAGCTACTCAATAAAATCTTAGGAAACTACAGTATAGAACAGTTGAAAACAGAGATAGATGATGAGGATGGAGATTTATCGACTTCGCTCGGTATGACAAAAGAGAATATACAGGCTCTAATAGATGGATATACAAAAGAATTAAATGATATTAAACTAGAACTAAAAGGTTATGATGAAAGAATAAACATACTGACTCCGAGGATTTCCAAGCTAGTTGATATTGAAGAGGATATTAAGAGAAAAACAGATGAATTTAAAATTTTAGATAAAAAGAAGAATGCGTTGGAGCTTGCTATATCAACTATAGAAAAGTTATCTAAGGAAATTCAAAATCAGTTTGCCCCTGAAATAAATGTAAAGGTTGGAGAAATAATTAAAAGGATTACTAATGACAAGTATTCGGGCGTAAGAATAGACAATAAACTTGGGATAGGAGTTATAAATCCTGAGTCTGGGGAAATAATTGATATAAACTATCTTAGTGGAGGCACTATAGATCAGCTATATTTCTCTTTGCGATTTGGAATTATCAATTCCATAACTGATGATAATTTGCCATTAATTCTTGATGATTGTTTCATACAATATGATGACATACGTTTAGAAAATTTACTTAACTATTTATATGATATAAGCAAGGATAGACAAATTATACTTTTCTCTTGCCATAATAGAGAAAAATTATTGCTTGAAAAGATGAATATGGACTTTAATCTAAATACATTAAGTTAAGGTTCAACATTAACATGAAGCATCAAATGTTGAAAAATACAAATTTTAATAGTTAATGTTAAACATTAAGATGAGGTGTTTGAATGATATATGCTATAGGAGATTTACATTTTGATTTTTCCAAGGAAAAACCTATGGATATCTTCGGTGAAAAATGGGTTCATCATGAAGAAAAAATACTAGATAATTGGAAAAATCTTATTAAGCCAGAAGACTTGATTCTTCTTCCGGGAGATATCTCCTGGGCATTGAAATTAAATATAGCTAAGCTGGATCTAGAAAGAATAGATGATTTACCAGGTAAAAAAATTATTATGAAAGGTAATCATGATTATTGGTGGACCAGTCTTTCAAAGCTTAACAATCTAAAGCTAAAGTCTATATTTTTTTTATATAACAACAGTTATAAATATAAAGAAACAGGAATAGTAGGAACTAGGGGATGGATATCAAAGGATAATGAGGATTTTACTAAGGATGATGAAAAAATATTTGAAAGAGAACTACAAAGATTAAAACTATCCTTAGATAGTCTTGAAGATGTTGAGCGAAAGATTGCCCTTATGCATTATCCTCCCTTTAATATGGATTTAAGTCCAAATGAATTTATAGATATTATGAAATCATCTGGAGTAGATATTTGCATCTATGGTCATCTTCATGCAGAAGGTCATAGGTATGCTGTAGAAGGAAATATAGAAGGTATAGAGTTTCACTGTGTGTCCAGCGATTATCTGGATTTCAAGCCTAAATTAATCTTTAGGGACTAGGAGGGTTATGATGGTTAAAGAATTAGAAGTAAAAGTATTAAATATGGATTTGAATATTGTTGAGGAGAAAATAGTAAAGCTTGGCGGTAAAAAATTGTCCGAGGAGTTTCAAATTAATACATTAGTAGATTCATATGAAAGACCTATAAAGTCTTATTTGGATGCGTATTTAAGGATAAGGCAAACTAAGGATGTATTAAATAATAATGAAAGTATCACCTTGACATTGAAAAAGAATATTAAAAACAATGATTTGCGAGAAAACATTGAACTCAATACTGAAATATCTGATAAAGATACAATGTTACAAATTCTTAAAGATCTAGGTTTTGATAAGATAGAAGTTGGTCACAAGGAAAGGATATCGTATGTTCTAGAGGGAGCAAGGATAGATTTAGACATATGGGATGAAAAGACATATCCTTATCCATATATGGAAATTGAGGTAGAAAATAAAGAAGCGTTGGATAATATCATAAGGATATTAGAAATTCCACTTGAGAATATTTCAAAGAAGTCCATCGTTGAGCTTAGAGCCGAACTGGAGTAACACATTATCCCTTCATTGAATAATATATTATTAATTCTATTGAAGGGGGTTTTCGAATGCTTAGCGGTATCTTTGGTAAAGACAATGACATAATCCTTATAATTCTGCTAATTCTACTGCTATCAGGTGATGGCGGCGGTATATTTGGCGGAGGCGGTGGAGGAATAGGTGGTTTCTTTGATGACAACATGATAATATGGATCATTCTTATATTCTTCTTATTAAACGATGATAAGGGAGGACACCATCACTAATCTTCTACGTTAGCTAGATCATAGGTTTAGGTTATTCACAGTCAAACCGGTTGTCATCCTTAGCATATATTCTTGTCATCCTGAGTTTTACAGTATGATTATTGCTTTCGAAGGATCCCGGATTTAGACCCTAGATTCTTCACCTGCGGTTCAGAATAATACTGGATGACGCCATATAAAATTAGCTGTGAATAGTAATAGATTTAGACTTATCAGCATGAACACAGTAGCTTCTACTGTGTTTTTTCTTTGTGTTCTGATATAATGTAGACTATAAAAAAATGAAGGGGTGATATTTTGCTAAGTAACAATGTAATAGAAAACGTGTTAAATGCCGCTTTATCAAATGGCGGAGACTTTGCAGAGATCTTCATTGAGGATAAGACTAACAGTAGTATAAAATTAATAGGTGGATTAATTGAGAACAATATTTCCGGAAGAGATTATGGAGTTGGAATCAGAATATTGGATAAGTTCAACAGCATTTATGCTTATACGAATGATTCATCAGAAGAGAATTTAGTTAAGGTAGCCAAGCAAGCTGGGGCTGCTTTAAATTCGTCAAGTACCAATCTAACTTTGAATCTAATGAAGAGATCTACGAGTAATTACAATCCTATAGAAAAATTTTTAAGTAAAATTCCAAAGGCTGAAAAAATAGATTTATTAAAAAGAGCTTATGTAAAGGCAAAAAATTATGATCCTATAATTTCTCAGGTAATGGTAAACTACATGGAAGAAGAACAAAATATAATGGTTGCAAATACAGAGGGATTACTTACTTCTGATACAAGAGTTAGAACAAGATTTTCGGTAGGTTCTGTAGCGTCAAAGGATGGGGAGATGCAGCAGGGATATTGTGCTCCAGGGGCATCAATGGGATTTGAATTCTATGATAAGGTCAATGTTGAGGATATAGCTATTGAGGCCTCAAGAATTGCCAAGACAATGGTTTATGCAGACTATTGTCCAAGTGGTGTTATGCCGGTGATCATTGACAATGAATTTGGAGGTGTATTGTTTCATGAAGCATGTGGTCATGCTCTGGAAGCCTCTTTTGTATCTAAAGGAACATCAGCCTTTGCGGGTAAACTTGGGGAAATAATTGCTTCACCATTAGTTACTGCAATTGACGACGGTACTATTTCAAATGCTTGGGGAACGACTAATATAGATGATGAGGGAACTCCTACTCAAAGGAATATTTTAATAGAAAATGGTGTTTTAAAATCTTATTTAGTAGATAAATTGAACGGAAGACGTATGGGGGTATCTTCTACAGGTTCTTCAAGAAGACAATCTTATAAATTTGCTCCTACTTCACGTATGAATAATACATTCATTGATGCTGGAGATTCTAGATTAGAAGAAATGATTGAAAATACTGAGTCAGGACTTTACGCCAAGAACCTGGGAGGGGGTAGTGTTAACCCTGCAACAGGGGATTTTAACTTTGCAGTAATGGAAGGATATCTTGTTGAAAATGGAAAGATAATTAAACCTGTTCGGGGTGCTACATTGATTGGTAAGGGAACTAAAGTGTTGGAGCTTATAGATATGGTAGGAAATAATCTTTCACTTGGTCAGGGAATGTGTGGAGCGGAAAGTGGCTCAATTCCCGTAAATGTAGGTCAGCCTTCAATAAGAGTTAAGGCGCTTACAGTTGGCGGAAGAAAGGGGGAAGAATAAATGAGCTACAAGGAATTGATAAATGAATTGCTGCTAAAGGGAAAAGAGAAAATGGAGGATATGGAAGCATTTTTAATATCCAATAAAAATATAGAGATCGAAGTATTTAAAGGAGAACTGGATAAATACAGTATTTCTGAATCAGGAGGTCTATCTCTTAGAGGTGTGACAAATGGAAAGATGGGTTATTCATATACAGAGAAATTAGATGAAAGCTCCATAGATATGTTAATAGAAGAGGCATATGAAAATGGGAAATATATTGATGCTACGGATGTAGATGAAATATTCCATGGATCGGAAAAATATGCGGAGTTAAATTTATATAATAAAATATTAGCTGATACATCCATGTCGGATAAAATCAATTTTGCCCTGAATATTGAAAAAGAGGCATTAACTTTAGATAAAAGAGTTGTTGCGGTTCAGTCATGTGGCTATGAAGAATTTGAACAGGAAAGAATGATTGTAAATACTAAAAGCGTTAGTTTATCTGATAAATCCAATGGAGCAATTGCTTATGTCAGCGTAGTTGTTCAAGATGGAGAAGATACAAAGACTGGTATGGCTTTTAGGGTGTTTACGGATTTAAGTACTGTTGACTACAAGGAAATTGCAAAGGAAGCAGTTAATGAGGCTATTTCTATGCTTGGAGCGGTATCTATAAAATCTGGAAATTATCCTACAATATTGAAAAATAATATTTTTGCAGATATACTAGAGGCATTTTCATCTGTTTTTTCTGCAGATAATGCCCAAAAAGATATATCGATTCTAAAGGGTAAAATAGGTGAGGAAATTGCAAATCCGATATTAACAATAGTTGACAATCCGTTATATGAAAACGGATTTGCATCACGAACCTTTGATGATGAAGGAACAAGTTCAAGAAATAAGAAAATAATTGACAAGGGAGTCCTTAAGTCACTGTTACATACGTGGAAGACTGCAAATAAGGAAAGTATAGAGTCAACAGGTAACGGATTTAGAGCTTCTTATAAATCAACCTTATCCATATCCCCTAGTAACTTTTATGTCGAAAATGGGGATATGTCCTTCGAAGATATGGTAAGTACAATCGACCATGGTGTATATATAATCAGTGTTGCAGGGCTGCATTCTGGTTTAAATCCTGTATCAGGAGACTTTTCCTTGTCTGCTCACGGATATGAGATTCTTGATGGAAAGTTATATAGACCTGTACATCAGATAACTATAGCAGGCAATCTTTATGAGTTATTTAAGAGTATAGAAATAATAGGAAACGATCTTGAATTTGGATTACCCGGTAATGGATATTTTGGGTCCCCAAGTATAAAGGTAAAGTATTTGTCAATAGCCGGAGAATAGAATTCATGTCCTCCTTTTCCGATTAAATTGTGATTACTTGTAACCACTATGAAGTAGTAGTCATAATATAAATTGAGAAATAAATTAAAAGGAGGATTATCATGTCTGAAGAAATATTAGCTACTGAACATAGAAAAGGTGGAATTTTTGGCGGATTCAATGAAATGGATGACTCACTACTATTCTTCTTCTTAATTCTAGTTATTATATTCTCTAATGGCTGCTTCTTTGGTGGTGGAGGAGAAACTGATGACTCACTATTATTTTTCTTCCTGTTATTAGTAATAATATTTAGTGGAGAATTCTGCTGCTAGTACAAAAACCCGGAAATCCCGTATTTTATACGGGATTTTTCATGACTAACCCAATTAAAGTGGTTTTCCTTAAACTGATGATAGGTCATTTTTAGTATTGATTTACATGTATCAAAGTAATACAATATAAATGTATTATTTCAAATCGACTGACATATTTATATATTATATCATTTTTATAATAATGTTTTTAATAAAATTGAAAACGATTTCATAAAATAATTATGATATAATATATAATTATTGTCAAAATTAAGGTAAAGGAGTGGTATCATGGGCTGCTGTGGAGCAAAAGATTTAAAGTCAAAATTTGTAGATGCAGATGTGGATTTATCCCTGCTCGATGAGGTACTAGGAAAGTATAAAAGCATAAAAGGTAGCTTAATTACGATTCTTCAACAGGCTCAAGACATCTACGGATATCTTCCACTTTCTGTTCTTGAGTATATAGCACAAGAAACAGGAGTGAAAAGTGCACAAATCTTTGGAGTCGCGACCTTCTATGCACAGTTCAGACTTAGTCCTATAGGTGAAAATCTTATAATGCTATGTAAAGGAACTGCATGTCACGTAAACGGAGCAGATAAAATTGAGGAAGCAATTATTGAGGAACTAAATATACATGATGGTGAAACAACAGAGGACAAGCTTTTTACTCTTAACAATGTTGCATGCTTAGGGTGTTGTAGTTTATCCCCTGTAATGATGATAAATGGCGAGACTTATGGTAGTCTTACACCCCAAAAAGCAAAGAAAATCCTGAAAGAAATTAAGACAAAATCCTTAGCAAAGGAGGCAAATTAACATGAAAGTCGTTGTGGGTCTTGGTAGTTGTGGAATAGCAGCTGGAGCGAATAAGGTTTATGAAACCTTAAGAGAAGAAATCGACAATAAAGGACTTGATATAGATTTAAAGATTGCAGGCTGTGTTGGTTCTTGCCATTTGGAGCCTATAGTAGACTTTTATGATGATGAGGGTCATTTAGATAGATGTGTAAAGGTATCTGCTGATAAGGTTTTGGGTCTTTTAGATAAGGCTCTTAAAAAGGAATTGGATGAATCATCTAAGATAACAGAAGTTGACAATATGGCCTTACAAAAACAAGTAAGGATTGCCATTGAGAACTGTGGTTATATCAATCCAGAGGATATCAATGAATACATAGCCAATGGCGGATATAGTGGATTGAAAAAAGTACTAACAGAGATGACTCAGGAACAGGTAATTGAAGAAGTCAAGGTTGCAGGATTAAGAGGTAGAGGAGGAGCAGGTTTTCCAACTTGGTTTAAATGGAATGCTGCTTATAGAGAAAAAGCAACTCCTAAATATATGGTATGTAATGCAGACGAAGGTGACCCAGGTGCATTTATGGATAGAAGTGTACTTGAAGGAGACCCTCATAGGGTTCTTGAAGGCATGGCAATTGGTGGATATGCAATGGGTGCTAATGAAGGTATCATCTATGTTAGAGCAGAGTATCCACTAGCTATTAAGAGATTGGAAATTGCCATTAAACAAGCCAAAGAGGCAGGATATTTAGGTAAAAATATATTTGGGTCAGGATTTGACTTCGATATTAGAATTAAGGCTGGTGCTGGAGCCTTCGTATGTGGTGAAGAAACTGCATTAATTGCGTCTCTTGAAGGCGAAAGAGGAATGCCTAGATTGAAACCACCTTTCCCAGCACAAAAAGGCTTTTGGAATAAGCCAACTAATATAAATAATGTTGAAACCTTTGCAAATGTTCCTTGGATTTTCAGACATGGCGGAGCTGAATATGCAAAACTTGGCTCTGAAAAATCGAAGGGTACAAAGGTATTTGCATTGACTGGAAAGATAAAAAAGGGTGGACTTGTAGAGGTACCTATGGGGATGCCTCTAAGAGAAATTATCTATGATATAGGCGGAGGAATATTAAACGATAAAAAGTTCAAGGCAGTTCAGATGGGTGGCCCTTCTGGAGGTTGTATACCTGCAGAATTAATTGATACACCTATAGATTATGAATCTGTTACTAAAGTAGGAGCTATAATGGGTTCAGGTGGTATGGTTGTTATAGATGAGACTGCATGTATGGTTGAAATGGCAAAATTTTTCCTTTCCTTTACAAGAAAGGAGTCTTGTGGTAAATGTATTCATTGTCGTTTAGGTACTAAGAGAATGCTTGAAATTTTGGAAAGAATTACTGAAGGAAAGGGCAAGGAAGGGGATATAGAAACCCTGGAAAACCTAGCTAGAGAAGTACAAGCAGGTTCACTTTGTCAATTAGGAATCACTGCACCAAATCCAGTTCTAAGCATGATTAAAAACTTTAGAAGTGAATATGAAGCTCATATAAGAGATAAGAAGTGTCCTGCTCATGTATGCAAGAGCCTCATAACATATGAGATAAAAGAAAATTGTACCGGATGTACAATATGTGCAAGAAATTGTCCGGTAAAAGCTATATCAGGAGTGCTGAAAGGACAACATAAGATCGATCAAGAATTATGTACTAAATGCGGCAAATGCCATGACGTGTGTAAGTTTAGTGCAGTTGAAATAAACTAGAAGGTAGGGGTGATAACTATGACTGTTATTCATTTAAATATAAATGGTAAAGAAGTACAAGGGAATATGGGTCAAACCATATTGGAAATAGCAAGATCAAATGGAATCGAAATCCCTACTATGTGTTTTGATGAACGTATAGAGATTTACGGCTCCTGTGGGCTTTGTGTAGTTGAGGTTGAAGGAATTCCTAAGCTCCTAAGATCATGTGCTACCGTAGCGAGTGATGGAATGGTAGTAAATACAAATACTGCAAAGGTTAGAAGCTCTAGAAAGACAGCTTTGGAATTACTTTTGTCAGACCATACTGGAGATTGTTATGCTCCATGTAAAAGAGCATGTCCTGGAAGTACAGATTGTCAAGGATATGTAGGACTTATAGCTAATGGTGAGTTTGAGGAAGCACTTAAGCTTATTAAGGAACAATTACCTTTACCAGCAAGTATAGGTAGAGTATGTCCTCATCCATGTGAGGATGCTTGTAGAAGAGAATTAGTTGAAGAACCAGTTTCAATAGCTTACTTAAAGTCATTTGTTGCAGATATTGACTTAAGAGATAAGGAAATATTTATGCCAGAGATAGCACCAAGTACTGGTAAAAAGATTGGTATTATAGGTGGAGGTCCTAGTGGTTTATCTGCAGCTTACTTCTTGTTAGCAGCTGGTCACGATGTAACTATCTATGACCAAATGCCTCAAATGGGTGGCATGCTAAGATACGGTATTCCAGAGTATCGTTTACCTAAATCAGTAGTTGACCAGGAAGTTGCTATCATCGAAAAGATGGGTGCAAAATTTGTTAACAATATAAAAATAGGAAAAGATATAGATTTAGAATATGTAAGAAATAATTACGATGCTGTTTATATAGCTGTAGGTGCTTGGAGGAGTTCTAGCATGAGAGTTAAGGGAGAAGAGCTACCAGGGGTTATAGGTGGTATTGACTTCCTAAGAAATGCTGCACTTAATGTTTCTATGAATATAGGTAACAGGGTAGCTGTTGTTGGTGGAGGAAATACGGCAATGGATGCCTGTAGAACAGCAATAAGACTAGGAGCAAAAGAAGTTTATTTATTATATAGAAGAACAGAAGCTGAAATGCCAGCTGAAGAAATAGAAATTAAAGAAGCAAGAGAAGAAGGAGTAACATTTAAGTTCTTAGTAGCTCCAACTGAAATTATAGAAGAAAATGGCAGAGCAGCTAAGATCAAGCTTCAAAAGATGGAATTAGGCGAAGAGGATGCTAGTGGTAGAAGAAGTCCAGTTCCAATAGAAGGGGAATACGAAATCCTTGATGTAGATTTAATCATAGGTGCCATAGGACAGCAATCAAGTCTTGAAGGATTTGAAGCTATAGAGAAGACCAAGAAAGGAACTATATCAGCTGATGAACAAACCTTTACAACAAATATCACTGGTGTGTTTGCTGGTGGAGACGTTATAAACAAAGGTGCTGATATAGCAATTAAGGCGATTGGAGATGCTAAAAAGGCTTCAGATATTATAAATTCATACCTTGAAGGAGATATAGTACCATATGTAGCTCCTTATGTAGTCACTAGAGATGAGATAATGACCAAAGAGAATTATGCAGATAGAGAAGTTATATATAGATCACCAATGCCACATCTTTCTGCTGAGGATAGAAGATATAATTTTGAAGAAGTAAATCTTGGATTTAGCGTAGAAAAAGCAATGGAAGATGCAAGGAGATGCTTAGAATGCGGTTGTCATGATGTATTTGAATGTAAGCTATTCAACTATGCTAATGAATATGATGTTCAACCTGAAAAATATGCTGGTGAAGTCCATCTTAGAGAGCATGATGATGCACATCCATTTATAGTTAGAAATGCTGATAAATGTATACTATGTGGTCTTTGTGTAAGAGTTTGTGACCAGGTAATGGACAATGGTGCTTTAGGTCTTGTTGATAGAGGATTTGATACAGTTGTTAAACCATCATTAGATTTACCTCTTGGTGAAACATCATGTATTTCCTGCGGTCAGTGTGTAAGCGTATGTCCAGTAGGTGCAATTCAGGAAAGATTACAGATAGAAAAATCAGTTCCAGTTGAAGCTGAAGAAACTAAGACAATTTGTTCCTTCTGTTCAGTAGGATGTAGCATCAATTTAAATACTAAGGGAGATATGCTATATAAAGCTTTACCTGATAAGGAAAGCAAGGTAGATAATGGATTACTTTGTGTTAAAGGTAGATTTGGTTATGATCAGGCTCATCAGAAGACTAGAATAACTAAACCTCTTGTTAGAAAGAATGGTAAGCTAGTAGAAACTACTTGGGAAGACGGATTGAGATTAGCAGCTAAGAAGCTTCAAAGCTTGAGGATGCAATATGGTCCAGAGGCAGTAGGGGTTTCAATATCTGATAGATATACAAATGAAGAAATATTCATAGCTAAGAAATTTGCTAAGGACTTCTTAAATACAGACTATATAACTTCGTTCAATAGAAACTACGGTGGAATTACTGATGTTTTGGGGTTTGATGCATCACCTAATACTTTAGAGGAATTAAAGCTAGCTGAATATATAGTTTTAGTCGGCACTGATATAATGAAGAATCATACAATTGCAGCTCTTAAGGTTAAAGAAGCTGTAAAAAATGGTGGGAAGTTAGTAGTTATCAATAATTTCGACAGTCAGGTTGATGATTGGGCTTCTAAGAAAATCTGTCCTGAAAATAATGTAGCGATATTGAAGGAAATCTTAAAGGCTATAATCGATTTAGGATTTGTTCCAAAGAATGCTAATGGATTTGAAGAGTTAAAGGAAAGCTTAAAGGATATAGTTCCAAGTGCGGATGCTAAAGAAATAGCTGAAGCTTATACAAAATCAAAGAAGGCTATGATAGTATTTGACCAAAACTATGTAACAGGCGATGGGGCTAGATTAATTGCTGATATAGCAATAGTTTCAGGTCAAATAGGTAAAGCTAGAAGAGGTATCATTCAGCTTAAACCAAAGAACAATAGCCAAGGGTTAGCTGATATGGGTGTCAATAGACCAAGCATAGACCTGATAAATGCAATTGACAATAGGAAATTGAAGGGCTTAATGATATTTGGTGAAGATGTAGAAGAAATTAATTTGGATAAGTTAGAATTCTTGGTAGTTCAAGATCTTTATTTGACACCAACCGCTGAAAAAGCTGATGTAGTATTGCCAGCAGTAAGCTATGCTGAATCCAGCGGAACATTTACAAGTACAGAAAGATTAATCCAAAGAATAAATACAGCAATCCCTTCATTAAGCGGATACAAGAATTGGGAAGTTGTAAATGAAATGATGTATATGCTAGGCTGGACAGATAATTACAAGAGTCTTGATGAGTTAACTGAAGAAATTTCCAAGGAAATCAAGGAATATAGGGGAGTTAATAGGCTAACTGAAGCGGCTTACTGGCCATTAGGTGCATCAAATGTACTTTATACAGGAGGCTTCAATACAGCTGATAAGAAAGCTAATCTACTTGTAGTAGGCGATGCTAAGCTATTTGAAGGAAGAATAACAACTGACTTCGTAGAGAAGCAGTTCGATAGAATAGTTACTAGCATTGGAGAAGAAACTGAAGAATTAGCTGACGCAGAAGCATAATAAAAAGAAAAAAAAAGCTGAAACCAAAAAAGGTTTCAGCTTTTTTTAGTTTTTTCCTTGACACATATACTACTTGGCGGTACAATTTAGTTAAGCTACTATGTGGCACAAGGTAGGGTAGGTGAAAAAAATGATAGATCGTTCACAGTTGATGAGAGGAACGCTGGAAGGCTGTATACTCAAGATTATTAGCGAAGACGAAACCTATGGCTATGAAATCGTATCCAAATTACAGGAGTATGGATTCTATGATGCAAAGGAAGGTACTATTTATCCACTTTTAGTGCGACTAGAAAAAAAGGAAATCATATCGTCCATATACAAGGAATCGCCATTAGGTCCAAAGAGAAAGTATTATTTTATAACAAAATTAGGAGAAGAGTATTTAAAAGAATTTGTGTCCGTTTGGAATGATGTAAAGTATTCAGTTGACCGAGTATTGGAGGGAAAGTGAAAATATGTTTAGGGATGAAGTAAGATTACTAAAAAGGGAAAATGATGATATTGCTAGATGGATGCCTGAGGATGATGAAGATATAATAGATAAAATCATAGAAAGCTTGGGGGTATTTAGGGTTAATTCATTTGACGCCCAGGTAATTCGAAGAGATTTAATTGGTATGGCAGAAGAAGCAAGGCTAAGAGATTCTAATATGAAAGAGGTTATAGGTGATGATATAAAATTAACTACCTATGATATTATAAAAAATAGCAGAGGGGCTAATAAACATGAAGTTGTGTTGCTATATTTAAAGTATTTATTTGGTATCGCCTTTGCAATGATTAGTTTTTTTGGGTTTACAATAAATCGAACTCTTATGTGGGATGTAAACGTTTTGGGATTGTTTTCACTTGCATTATCCGCAACCATGTTCTTTTTATTAGCTAAACTGGTACGGCCACTGCTAAATATGGAGGGGTGGGGTAGGTTTGGATTTTATTGGACCTTCTTTACTGGATTATCTTTAGTTAATCCATCTTGGTATGCTGCTGTTTCAACCAATTTTTTGGATAACCCAAAATTGTTTATACCTGGATGGTATGTATTATTAATATCAGGCTTACTATATTTAGTTTCAGACTATTTTTATAGAAAGAATATTAATAAATTAGCAAAAGGTGAAAGTGATTACTTTGGAAATTTAACAGATGACAAAGAAGATTAAAGAGGCGGTTTTTACCACCTCTTTAATTTTTTGAAACAATAGAATATAATAATGTCAGTGAATAAAAAAGGAGGTTTCACATGATTAAACTCAACAATATATCTAAATCATATAATAAGGGTAATATAAAAGCTGTAGATGATATAAATTTAGAGATAAAATCCGGGGAGATATTTGGGTTCTTAGGTCCAAATGGGGCTGGAAAAACTACAACTATAAAGATGATAGTAGGGCTGTTAAAGCCAGATGAAGGTAATATTACTCTTGATGGAGTAGATGTCTGGGGAGACTCTTTGAAGGCTAAATCAATGATAAGCTATGTTCCGGATAATCCCGAGATATATGATAGATTAAATGGTATAGAATATCTAAATTTCATAGCTGATATGTATGAAATTTCTAAGGAAGAGAGAAAAGAAAAAATTGAATATTATTCTAAGCTTTTTAACATTGAAGATTCATTAGGTGATATAATCAGCAGCTTCTCTCATGGTATGAAACAAAAGCTTGTTCTTACTTCAGCACTAATAAACAACCCTAATCTTTTTATTTTGGATGAACCTATGGTAGGTCTTGATCCTAAATCATCCTTTAACCTGAAGGAGATTATGAGAAAAATGTGTGATGAGGGGAAAACCGTATTCTTTTCAACTCACGTAATGGAGGTTGCTGAAAAACTATGTGACAGAATTGCCATCATAAATAAGGGAAAAATAATTGCCTATGGTACGATGGATGAACTACGAGCACACGCTAAAGAGAGGGAATCTTTGGAGAATATATTTCTGGAGCTGACAGAAGATGAATAAACTACTTTCATTGATTAAAACAGATTTGAATATAACCTTTGGATTATCCTCAATTATATATAGTTTTAAAGCAAAAAAGCAACGATGGCAGATTATTGTATTCGGAATAGCAATGCTATCCCTCATACCTACTTATATTATGATGATAAAAGCATTGGATACACTTTATGATTCATTTGGACAGATGGGACAGCAGTCATATTTTTTATTGATGGGTTTTCTCGGTGCCCAGCTAGTGGTATTTTTCTTTGGAATATTAAATGTAATGAGCAAATACTATTTCTCCAATGACCTGAATCATTTACTGCCACTTCCTATAAAACCTTCATATATTTTAACATCTAAATTTATTACTAGTATGGTCAGTGAATATATTACGTCATTACCAATTATTTTGCCATTTATATTTATTTATGGAATCAAGGGGAGAGAAGGGATACTTTATTGGATTTACTCTTTATTAGCAATAGTCACACTGCCAATATTGCCATTGGTTCTTGCATCCATTGTTATTATGATAATGATGAAGTACACAAATATAAAAGGGAAAAGGGATTTAATAAGAACAATCTCAGGTATAGCTTTTATAATAATAGTGCTATATGTACAGCTTCAAATTCAGAAGATGACACAAAGGTCGGTGCTTCAGGGAGAGGATTTTTACTTTAATATAGCAAGAGATGCAAACCTATTGGTTAGAAAACTTGGTGTAGTATTTCCTCCGAGTATGTGGGGTGCCTTATCCCTGGCTAATTATGATAAGTTTATTGGTTTAACAAATATATTGATATTTGTTTTTAGTAGTGTTGCAGGATTTTTTCTGATGATATTTTTATCTGAACGGATATTTTTTGATGGATTAATCGGAAATATTGAAGTGTCGTCTTCTAAAGGAAAAGGAAAGAAACACAATCTAGAAAAGACTTCATCTGTGTCAAAACCTTATATGGCAATAGCCAAGAAGGAACTGAAGATGTTGTTTAAGACTCCTGTTTATCTGATGAATTCAGTAGGGGGAGTTGTCATAGGTCCTATTATTATAGTAATGAGCATGGCAACAGGAGACGTATCCATGGAACCATTAAAGGAAGTAATAAATGATAATATGGATATTGTAAATTTGGCTGCCATAGCTATGATAGGTGTATTAGGGATGTTGAATTCAATTGGTACTACTACTTTTTCTAGGGAAGGTAACAATTTTTGGATACAGAGAACATTACCCGTCAAGACAAAAGATCAGATTTATGGGAGAGTAATGGCTTCGATGGTAATCCAAGTCATTGGTGCTTTAGTATTGATAGGAAGTATTTTATTCATTATCAAGCTTGATATGATGAGTATATTATTGATTGTAACCATAGGACTTTTGGCGAGTATACCTATGACCGAAATAGGTATGATAATTGATATTCTAAGGCCAATGCTCACATGGTCAAATCCTCAACAGGCTATGAAGCAAAATATGAATGTACTAATTGGAATGGGTGTTGCTATACTATATGGTGGTGCAATATTTATGCTAATTAGTTTTATATATGGAAGAATGAATATTTGGAAGGTATATATCATATTATGTACAGTTTTAATTATATCGGCATTTATTTTCTTTAATGTATTAAAGACTTTGATAGAGAAACAGTTTAGGGAACTGGAATGATGAAAAAATTCACAATTCACAATGCGCAGTTCACAATTAAAACCTGAGATCCTTTGCAGTTGCTCAGGATGACACCAGCAGTAAAGTAGGTCTCACAGGATGATTATTGCTTTCTGTCATTCTGAGACGGACAGTATAATGTATTCTGTCGAAGAATCTCGGGTTTTATGATTATAAATAAAAATAGGGAGGCCTCTGACCTCCCTTCATTAATTATATAGTCTTTGAATAATATTCAACCACTAGCTGATCTTCAATTTCTATTGGTACTTCTTCTCTTTCAGGTACCTTTATAAATCTTCCTGTAAAGCTCTCCTCATCCTTTTCAATATAAGGAAGAGTATTTAGCATTGCATTTTGGAAGTTCTCATTAAACATCTCCACACTTCTTGATTGTTCTTTTAGGGTTATAGTGTCACCAACCTCACAAAGATATGATGGTATATCAATTTTCTTACCATTAACTAGGAAATGTCCATGAACTACCATTTGTCTAGCCTGTCTTATGGAAGAAGCAAAACCCATTCTATATACTAGATTATCTAATCTTGATTCAAGAATTTTAATTAATGCATGACCAGTTAAATCCGGTGATTTCTTTGCTAATCTTACATATTTGGTAAATTGCTTTTCCATTACTCCGTAATATGCTCTTAGTCTTTGTTTTTCCAATAATTGTTGTCCATAATCTGAAAGCTTTTTGTCAGCCCTGCTAGTTCCTTTTGCTGCCCTGTCCATCGCCTTTGGATGTCCACATACATTTAATCCTAATCTTCTAGATTGCTTGAATCTAGGTCCCATCATTTTAGCCAAATAATATCATCTCCATAAAATATTTGCCGCGGATAATATTAAGCCAAAGATAGTATACCAAATTACTAGGAATTTGTAAATAAATAAATTTCATCAATTGTTGTGAGTATGTCATGCTGAGCAAAGCGAAGCATCTCGGGTTTGCTTCGAAGGTTAGACCCAAATAATTGTGAATTGTGCATTGTGAACTGTGAACTGAAATGATATATTAGTAGTATACTTAAGGGGGTCTAAAAATGAAGGTATTTATTAGTGTTGATATCGAAGGTGTTGCGGGCTCTACAGTTTGGGACGAAACGGAAAAAGGTAAGGATTTATACGATTATTTTGCGAGACAAATGACTAGGGAAGCAAAGGCCGCATGTGATGGTGCTAATGATGGTGGAGCTACAGAGATAATGGTCAACGATGCTCATGACAGTGGAAGAAATATAGACCACAACTTGCTGCCAAAGAATACAAAGCTTATAAGGGGATGGTCTGGCGGACTATTTTCAATGGTGCAGGAGTTGGATGAAACATATGATGCATTGATGTTTGTAGGATATCATTCTGCTGCAGGAAAGGATACCAATCCATTGTCACATACGATGAGTACATCTCTCGACTATGTAAAGATAAACGGTATAGTAGCAAGTGAGTTTTTAATTCATTCATATATTGCTGCATATTTAAAAGTACCTGTTGTATTTTTATCTGGAGATAAGGGGCTTTGTGAAACAGCTAAGTGTCTAAATAAAAATATAGTAACTGTAGCAGTAAAAGAAGGGAAAGGAAATTCTACTGTAAGTATTCATCCGGAACTTGCTCTAGAACTTATTTGCGAAGGAGCAAAGGAGGCTATAATTCAGGATAGATCAAAATGTATAATAGAGCTTCCTAAGGAATTTAATGTGGAAATTAGATATAGAAATCATAAGGATGCGTATAAAAGCTCCTTTTATCCAAAAATAATAAAGCTTGATGAAAACACTATCCAGTATAATTCCAATGACTACATGGATGTACTGAGAATGATGAACTTTCTAATCTAGCATGAAAGAGGGCGAAGATGATAGAAAGATTGGATGATAAGAAAATACGCAGCAAAATATTGTCCATGATAATACCAATAACAGCTGAGAATATTCTACAGATGACTGCAGGTGTAGTATCAATGGCAATGGTAGGTAGGATAAGTGCACTTGCAGTCGGTGCAATAGGAATGAGTAATATATTATTTAGGATAATATGGTCTGTATTTAAAGGAATTTCTACCGGAGCATCAGTATTTGTTGCTCAAAGTTATGGTGCAAATAATTTCAAGAAGTTAAAAAGTGTTTCAGAACAGGCTTTTATATTGTCTGTTGTATTATCTATAATATTACAGCAGTTTTTATTTTGGAATGCAGAGTTTTTAGTTAGCATATTCAATCCAACTAGTGGACTTTTAGCAGATGGAATATTATATGTAAAATTAATATCTTGGAGTATACCAGCTGCAGCTATTATTCTATTAGTAGCTGGTATATTGCAGGGTATGGGAGACGCAAAAACTCCAATGATTCTTATTATAATTTTAAATATTGTAAACATAGTTTTTAGTTATTTATTAATATTTGGGAAATTAGGCATACCACAACTAGGTCTGAAAGGTGCTGCTATAGCTTATGATATTTCCTATATAGTTGCAGCATTGTTCGGATTTTATGTATTGTTTAGTAAAGGTGGAACATTTGATAAAATTGGAGGAGGATTTAAGCTAAAATTTGACAAAGATGAATCCTTCGAATTATTAAAATTTGGAATACCTACTTCCTTTGAAACTTGCTTCTGGCAACTTGCCTCTATTTTTATTACTAGGGCAATACTTACTTATGGTGAAATAGCATATGCTGCTTACCAGCTAGGACTTCAGGCTGAAGCTATTTCATATATGCCTGCAACTGGCTTCGGAATTGCAGCATCAACATTCATAGGTCAGGCTGTAGGTTCAAAGGACAATGAATTGGGGAAAAAGTATTTAAGGCATTTAGTAAAATTGACAATTATTATTACTTCTTTTGCAGGTGGGGCACTTATATTTTTCCCAAAAGTAATAATGAGGATTTTAACGGACAATACGGAGGTAATAGCTGTTGGAGCATTGTACTTGTTAGTAATGGGAATTGTTCAAGTTCCTCAAAATCTAAGTAGCTTATTGAACGGAGCATTGAGAGGAGCTGGTTATGCAAAGGTTCCAATGATAAACGCAGGTGTTGGTTTGTGGATTGTAAGAATTCCTTTGGTTTTTTTAACAACATATAAACTTGGCGGTGAAATTCATTGGATATGGATTATTATGGGGATAGATTTAGTATTTAGATTTATTTTATCTTGCATTACATTTAAAAATAAGGATATATTTAATAAGGATAATTCAATAATTGAAAATGGAGGAGAAGATGAGGCTTTTAATTAAGAATGTCGATTTGATGCCAATGAATGGCGTAGATGAGTTAGTAAAAAATACGAATATATGTATAGAGGGTAATAAAATAGTACATATAGGTGAGCTGCCTTATGATATAGAATTTGATAGGATAATTGATGGGAAAAATAGGCTGGCGATTCCAGGGCTTATAAATTCACATACTCATGTAGGAATGTCTCTTTTTAGAAATTATGCAGATGATTTGCCATTGTTTGACTGGCTAACTAAAAAAATATGGCCAATCGAGGATAAATTGAACAGTAAGGATATGTATTGGGGTTCATTGCTTAGTATGGTTGAAATGATTCAATCCGGTACAACTACTTTCTGCGATATGTACTATATTATGGATGAGGTAGCAAAGGGCGTTGAGCAATCAGGAATGAGAGCTATGCTAACAAGGGGTATGACTGAGGAAAAGGATAATCCGGATAGAAAGATAAATGAAGCGAGAGAATTATATAAGAATTGGCATGGAAAAGCAGATGGAAGGATTAGGACTATGGTGGCTCCACATGCACCTTATACTTGTAGTGATGAATTTCTGATTAGGACTATAGAGCTTGCAAAGGAGTTAAATACAGGTATTCATATACATTTGTCTGAAACAAAAAAAGAGGTAGAGGATAGCTTCAATATACACGGAAAATCGCCAATAAAACATGTCTATGATTTAGGTTTGTTTGATTGTCATACTGTTGCAGCACACTGTGTACATGTAGACGATGAGGATATTGAAATTATGTCAGAAAAAGATGTATATCCAATAAATAACCCAGGAAGTAATTTGAAGCTTGCAAGTGGTTTTGCTCCTGTTGATAAGATGCTAAAAAAGGGAATCAAGGTTGCCTTAGGAACTGATGGCTCTTCAAGCAACAATAACTTAAATATGTTTGAAGAAATAAATTTAGCTGCTATAGTGAATAAAGCGGTAAACTTGGATGCGGTAAGTGTATCTGCATTGACAGCCATTGAAATGGCTACTATAAATGGAGCCTATGCAATGGATTGGGAGGATGAGATTGGATCAATAGAAGTGGGGAAAAAAGCTGACATCGTATTAGTTGATTTAGATAAACCACATCTATATCCTAGACACAATATAATATCTTCAATAGCATATAGTGCACAGGGCAGTGATGTTGATACAGTTATAATCGATGGAAAGATTATAATGGAAAAAAGGATAATTAAAACACTTGATGTAGAGCAGATAATGTATATGGCACAGAAACAAGCAAAGGACTTAATTGAACGCTAAAATAATATTTTTAAAATATTTATTGCAAATTGTAACAATCCCTAGTATAATAGTATACATTAGATATTAAATAAATAATTTGCAATGAATTGGTAAAGTATATTGTCGAAGTATCAAAGAGAGGATTTCGTTGGTGGGAGAAATCTATATAGAGATAATAGAAGTGCACCAATGAGCATTTAATCGAACTTAAAGTAGATTAAGACGGAGGTTCCCGTTACAGAACTAGAGTATGAAAGTACTTGAAAATGAGTTGGGACGCATTTGTCTTAAACAGAGTGGAACCGTGAAAGTGACCTTTTGCCTCTGTATATTTTATATACACAGGCAGAAGGTTTTTTTATGGACTAACCACTTTGTCATCCCGAGCAAGTCGAGAGAACTATACAGAATAATCACTGCAGGATGTCATTCTGATGCATAGCGAAGAATCTCGGGTGTATGCTTTTGATTGTGAATTATGAATTATGAATTGTGAAATGTGAATTGTGAATTGTGAATTGTGAATTGAACAAGGAGGGTTATGTATGATTTATAACAACATTACAGAAACAATAGGACGTACACCACTGGTAAAAATAAACCATATTGATGAAGATATGGCTGAAATATTGGTAAAGGTAGAAAGCTTTAATCCCGGTGGCAGTATCAAAGATAGAGCAGCATTGTATATGCTAATGGATGCAGAGAATAAAGGGCTGATAAAGAGAGGAGATACCATAATAGAAGCAACAAGTGGAAATATGGGTATTGCCTTATCGATGATTGGTACTGCAAGAGGATATAGAATAAAAATAGTCATGCCTGATACAATGAGTATTGAAAGAAGAAGGATAATGACTGCATTAGGAGCAGAGCTAATTTTAACAGATGGAAAATTAGGCATGAAGGGCTCAGTAGATATGGCAGAAAAACTGGCTAAGGAAAATAATTATTTCTTGACAAGACAATTTTCAAATAGTGCAAATGTATTGGCTCATATGGAAACAACTGCGAAAGAAATATGGGAAGATACTAATGGCAAGCTCGATGCTTTTGTAGCTGGAGTTGGTACAGGAGGTACAATAAGCGGAGTAGGCAAGATTCTAAAGGAACACAATAAGGATATCCTGACAGTAGCTGTTCAGCCAGCTAAGTCCCCTGTTTTAACTGGAGGTAATCCATCAAGCCACGGTATTCAAGGTATAGGTGCCAATTTTATTCCAGATATTTATGATGCAAATGTAGTCGATGAAATAATAGATATGACTGAAGAAACAGCGTACGAAAGTGCAAGAAATCTAGGGAAATATGAAGGTATTTTAGTTGGTATGTCTTCAGGAGGTAATTTTGCAGCTGCACTTCAAATTGCAAAGAGATTGGGTAAAGGTAAGAGAGTGATTGTAATACTTCCTGATACAGGTGAAAGATATTTGTCTACAATATTATTTGCTCAGGAGTAGGAGTGATATAGTGTTAGGATTTATTATAAAACAGGGGAATGTAATCCTTGAAAAGGATCCTGCTGCAAAAAATCTTTTAGAAGCAATATTTACTTCTCCAGGTTTGAAGGCTATTGTTTATCACAGAATCACACATAAGCTATATAAAAGAAATTGGCTTTTTATGGCAAGAATATTGTCTCAGAGAGCTAGAAGAATAACTGGTATAGAGATTCATCCAGGTGCAATAATAGGTGAAAATCTTTTTATAGACCATGGGATGGGAATTGTAATAGGGGAAACTGCAGAAATAGGTGATAATGTAACTCTATTTCATGGAGTAACCCTAGGAGGTATAGGTGGCGAAAAGGGTGAAAAAAGGCACCCTACTGTAGAGGATGATGTGGTAATAGGATCAGGAGCTAAAATCCTTGGACCTATTACAATAGGAAAAGGTGCTAAGATAGGAGCAAATGCAGTAGTCCTTAAAGATGTACCAGACTATTCAACTGCAGTGGGTATTCCAGCAAAAATTAAATATAAAAAAGCAGAAGCTTATATTTATGCTATTTAAGCAAAAGCATCTTCATTTTATAGTGGAGATGCTTTTAACTTTATTCAAAGAATTTTGAATTCATTTGCAGTAAGTTCACCAAAAAGTAATAATAGCAGCAAGTTGTGGAAACAATGATATCAGATAATCTAATACTGATTTTGATCATGAGATATATAGAAAAAAACCTATTGATAAAGAAAAAGATAGTATAAATTGGAGGAGATTAAGTTTGAATTCGCAAATAGGTGTAAATACCTTGAGAAAAGATGCTTGGGAAAAGGTAACAGGACGTGCCAAATATACTGGTGATACAATAAGCGCTGATATGCTTCATGTACGGCTTTTGACTTCTACTTATGCCCATGCTCTGATTAAAAATATTGATACAGCTAATGCCATGAAGTCTACTGGTGTGAAGGCAATAATAACAGGTGAAGATGTTCCTTTCTTAACAGGGCCTATGATTTGCGACAGACCAATAATAGCCAGAAAAAAGGTGAGGTACTTTGGTGAACCTGTAGCTGTAGTAGTAGCAAATAGTGAAGAGGAGGCAATGAGAGCAGTTCACCTAATTGAGGTTGAGTATGAAAAATTACCAGTTGTAAATTCCGTAGAGGATGCAATTACAAAAGGGGGTACCTTGGTTCATAAAGATTTAGGGCGTTATTATTATCCGGCAACCCATATATACCCTAAGGCAGATTCTAATATAATGGATCTAGTAAAGATAAGAAAAGGTAATATGGAAATTGGATGGAATGAATCTGATGTAGTTGTAGAGGAAAGCTTTTCAATGCCTCAATCAGATCATGTACCAATGGAAACAAGAAATGCCACTGCTCAGATATTACCTGATGGTACAGTGATTATCAACACATCAAGTCAAGCGCCCTTTGGTGTCAAAGAGGAGTTAAGTAAAACCTTCGGTATTCCTGAAGGAAAAATCATAGTACGTGTACCATATGTAGGAGGTGCTTTTGGGGGAAAAGCAACTATTCAATTGGAATATATTGCTTATATAGCATCATTAGCAGTTAATGGGAGATTGGTGAGACTAGCTAATTCTAGAGAACAGGATATGATGAGCTCACCATCCAAAATTGCCATGGAGGCAAAATTAAAAATTGGTGCTGATAAAGAAGGAAAAATAAAGGCACTAAAGTGCACATATATGACTGACTGTGGTGCCTATGCTGATACAGGACCACGAATGGCTAAGTCAATAGCTGCCAGCTGTTCTGGACCATACAATATAGAAAATATACACTGTGACTCATACAGTGTTTATACGAATCACTGTTATGTAACATCGTTTCGCGGATTTGGTCATACTACAAGTGTTTTTTGTATAGAAAGAATTATTGAGATGTTAGCTGAAAAACTTAGGATAGACCCTTTCAAAATAAGGTTAAGAAATGCCATAAAAGAAAATGACTACACGCCAACTCAGGATAAAGTAACTTTAAATAATACGGGAGATTTAAGTAGCTGCTTGGAAAAGCTAAGAAATGCTATGAACTGGGATGAGGGTATAGTCAAATCTACAGAGGATGGGAAAATTCGAGCAAAAGGCATAAGCTGCCTATGGAAGACGTCCAATTCTCCTACAAATGCCATTTCCGGTGCCATATTGACCCTCAATAGTGATGGTAGTATCAATTTGAATTTTGGTGGAGTTGAAATAGGACCTGGTATGAAAACCACTGTAGCCATGATATTAGCTGAGAAAATGAAGATGAGTGTAGACAAAATTCATGTATTCATGGGGGTTGATTCACAGCTTACACCTAAGCATTGGAAGACTGTGGCTAGTATGACAACTTTTATGGCAGGAAATGCTGTTATAAAAGCAGCAGATGATTTGATTGAACAGCTAAAGCAACTAGGCTCCATAGTGCTAAAATGCCAGCCAGAGGAATTGGAAGTTGGCAATGAAAGGGTTTATTATAGGCCGAATCCAGAAATATATATAGATTTTAGGAATATAGTACACGGATATAAATATGATGGAGGACAATCAATTTGGGGTCAAATGATAGCAAGCGGGAGCTATATATTTAGTCAATTGAGACCTCTTGATAGAGAAACAGGTAAAGGGAAAACAGGGGTATCATGGACAGTAGGTGCTCAGGGAGTAGAAATAGAATACGATCCCAGAATGCATACTTATAGATTAATTAAGGCTTCAACAGTTATTGATGGCGGAAAAGTCATTAACCCAAAGATAGCAAAGGGTCTTATAATGGGTGGTATGTCAATGGGACTTGGACTGGCAACTCGTGAAGATTTTATCTATAATTCGGATTCTATTTTGGAAAACACCTCTTTAAGAACATATAAGGTAATGAGATATGGTGAAAATCCAGATTATTATGTAGAATTTGTTGAGACGCCTCAGATGGATGGACCTTTTGGAGCAAGAGGAATAGGTGAACATGGAATTTTAGGGATTCCGGCTGCATTTGCCAATGCTATTTCTGCAGCAACAAATATTGAATTTAACTCTGTACCAATAACATCTGAAACAATATGGAAGAAATTAGGTGAACATGATGATACCATTTGAGTTTGAATATTATAAGCCAGATACAGTGGAAGAAGCAGTTGAGATTTATAAGAGGATATATTCATCAGGTAAAAAGGTCATCTATTATGGCGGCGGTACTGAATTTATCAGTATGGCAAGAATGAATAATATGTATGCCGATGCTGTAATCGATATAAAACAAATAGATGAATGCAACGAATACCAAATAAATGATAATGTTCTTACCATAGGCTCTGCTACAACACTTACAAAGATATCCGAGTTAAATCAATTTCCGCTATTAGGATTAACCGTATCGAGAATTGCTGATCATACTATACAGGATAAGATTACATTAGCAGGAAATATACTAGGTAGTATCATATATAAGGAAGCTGTATTACCACTTTTAGTTTCAGATAGTGAAATAATTCTTACAGGGCCAAGTGGCACTAGAAATATTTCCTTAAACAAAGTATTTGACAAGAAGTTGTTACTGAAAGATGGGGAAATGCTAGTTAAAGTAAATATAGATAAAAGATATTTAAACTTACCATATTCACATGTTAAAAGGACGAAAAACGAAAAGATTGACTATCCTCTAATAACCATGGTAGCAATAAAGGATGATAATAGATTGAAAATTGCATTCAGTGGTTTATGTGATTATCCATTTAGATCACAGAACATGGAAGATGTATTGAACAATCCAGATATAACCAGTGAAGAGAGAATAGCAAAAGCTATTGAAAAGGTTCCGGGCAACATCCTAAATAATATAAGTGGTTCAACTGAATATAGAAAATTTGTATTAGGATTAATGTTGGAGGAAGTATTTGAAAGACTAGAGGTGGTACAATGATATTTGAATTGCTGGATAGTGAGATAATCACTTTAAATATTAATGGTGAAGATAGGAAGGTTGCTGTCAAACCATCTGATATATTGTTATATACATTGCGTAACAGCTTCGGATTAACAGGACCGAAACCAGGATGTGAAAATGGGGACTGTGGAGCTTGTACTGTACTTGTAAATGATTTGCCAGTGAAATCCTGTTTAATGCTAACTGTTGAAGCCATAGGTAAAAAAATATTGACAGTGGAAGGATTAAAAGATGCTCCTATACAAAAAGCCTTTGTTGAGGAATATGGATTCCAATGTGGATATTGTACAAGTGGGTTTTTGATGGTATGCCATTCTTTATCAAAGTTTCATCCTGAGGCTGATGACTCAATAATACAGGAATGGCTCCAGTCAAATATATGTCGTTGCACAGGATATGAAGAAATATCCATAGCTGTAAAATCCATATTAAACAAATCGAAGAAGTGAAACATTTTGTTTCACTTCTTTGATTATCTAAACTTTTCTTTTATTTCATTTTCTATTTTTTTTACTTGTTCAGTACCTCTGCATAATCTATTTAGAGTTAAGCAATCCTGATAGGATATATATGATTCTTCTATGTACCCCATTTTGTACAACACCCTTGATTTTTGGGACAATAATTCAGGCAAAAATCTCATGTAATTTTCTTTAATTGAAAAATCGATACCCTTATTCACATAACCCATTGCAATATCATATTGACCTTTATCTGAATAAATTATACTAAGATTGCACGACGTACTTTGATAAAGCTTTTTTTCAAAAGCTAATGAGTTGTACATGGAAAAAGGTGCATTGAATATGTGATTTTCCAACACCGAAAATAAACTTTTAAAAATTTCAAAACTTTCAACATATCTTTCCATTCTGTTATAATTAACTGCTATTAAGTTTATCATTGTAAGGGCAATATTAGAATATATTTTATCTTCAAATTTGTTTATATTAAAGGCTGGATCTTCAATTTGGAGACCTTCAATACAAAACTTATTAGATAGTTCATAGTCCTTATCCAGATTAGCACTGCAGAGAGCCTTGCCGTATATGATGTATTGCCTATTTTCCCCTCTTTTAAAATGCTCCTGATTTTCTATTTTTTCAATTAATTCTCTTACGCTATAAAGATCTAAATTTATAAGTAATTGTTCTAATTTTGATTTGTAATCATAGGCTTCAAAGGAGCCGCTTGAAAAATGTATTCTGTAATATTCCTGAAGGTCAATATTTAGTTTTATAGATATATGATGAAGTATATACAAGGATGGATTGTTTTCTCCTCTTTCTATACGTGACAACTGTCTTACACTACATATTCCTTCTGCAAGCTGTTCTAGTGTTATATTGTTTGATGTTCTTATTTCCTTCAATAATTCGCCAAAATGTTTATAATACATACCATCACCTCTTAACATGACATAAGTGTCTATTTAATTATATGAATCGACAAGATAAAATAATAATTAACATAAAGTTTAGTACAAGCTATATAATAATATAAATTATAGGAGGTCAATTATGAACAGAATGTTGATTAGAAAAGCTGTTATACTATCATTGATATTGGGTATTGCATTCTTTAGTTTTTTACCTAATGAGTCATACATGGCAGGAGGAGACCTTATAGACATTATAGAGCCAAGAAGTGTTAAACCGCCTAAGTATATGGCAGGCGGAGACCTTATAGACATAATTGAACCAAGAAGTATTAGACCACCTAAGTATATGGCAGGCGGAGATCTTATAGATATTATAGAGCCAAGAAGCATAATAATAGAGTACTTAATATAAGGGTAACTTATCGACTGGAACGTAGTGGAATCGAGAAATCTCCTCTTTTGAAAACTTTGAAATTCGGAGATTCCTCGACTACGCTTGGGATGACAAAAAGGTGGAAATAATTATATGGTAACTTTTTCGATAAATTCATAATTTGTCAATTACAGAAAATCTTTCAGTGAATAGACTTTTTTATTATTTCTTCCTATTGTAGTAAAAGAGCATATAAGGGAATTGACAATGGCTTCTTCTGTGGCTTCAACAGTCGCTTTGAAAATTTTATTAATTTTATCTTCATTTAATATGTTGATATTGATAAAATCTTCTGATTCGTAATGTTTGATTACATTTGCTGTAGAGAAGCCTATGCAAATTTCTCCCGAACCATTACCATGATAACTACCGGTTCTGGCGATTCCCGTTTGAATTCGCTTAATTACCCTCTTTATTTGTCTAGAGGATAACGGAATATCTGTTGCTAATATTGTAATGATAGAACCTTTATCCTCTGATTCTTTATTTTTTAGAGTATCTTTTATTCTTAAACCTATAGGATCCTTATTCAACACAAAATCTTCAAGAGATCCAAAATTACTTAGTACAAGTACTCCAATTGTATAATCTTTGTTCTGAAGCTTTAATGTTCTGGATGAAGAGCCTATACCACCCTTTAAATCATAACAAATCATTCCAGTACCAGCCCCTACATTACCTTCCTCAAATTCTTCACATGAATTTTCAATTGCTTCAAAAATATTTTCTGTTTTAACATGAAGTCCCCTTATATCATTTAATTCTCCATCATTACATTCACAAACTACAGGATTTACAGTACCTGTTGTATCACCAATATCCTGATTTAAATCAAGCATATATCTAACTAATGCATCCTGTGCTGTTCCTACACTTAAGGTATTGGTAAGAACAATAGGTGTTTCTAATAGACCTAGTTCGTCAATCTGAATAAGCCCAGTAGATTTGCCAAATCCATTTATGATATGAGATGAAGCTATAAGTTTATTTTTGAAAGTATTTTCTAAATGGGGTAAAATAACGGTTACCCCTGTTTTTATATTTCCTTTATCAATAGTTGAATGACCTACTCTAACGCCCTTAACATCTGTAATTGAGTTAAGTTTTCCAGTGGGCATATTTCCAATACAGATTCCATAATCTCTAATTTTCTTGTTTTTCATCTTTAACACCACCTTTAAATAATTTTAGCATAATATATTGGAAAAATCATCATTATAATATAGTAAATGCATTAATTAGATAGTTTTGGGTATAGTTCTAATAGCCAAAAATAACATAAGGAGGTAATAATCTATGTCTTGTGAATACAAAGTTTATGATCCATCATGGTGTCCAGGATGTGGAAATTTTATGATTAGGACAGCTTTAAAGCAGGCACTGGAAGAGTTGAATATCGAACCGCACAATGCAGTAATAGTATCGGGTATTGGTCAGGCTGCTAAAATTCCACATTACATTGGAGCTAACGGCTTTAATGGTCTCCATGGAAGAGCATTACCACCAGCAATTGGAGCTAAATTATCAAATAAAAATTTGACGGTAATTGTCCAGTCAGGTGATGGTGATACATATGGGGAAGGTGGTAATCACTTTATCCACACTATACGAAGGAATGTTGATATTGCACATTTCGTACATGACAATCAAATTTATGGTCTTACTAAAGGTCAAGGCTCTCCGACAACTGCTAAAGGGCAAAAAACCACACTTCAATTCGACGGAGTAAAATTGGAGCCGGTAAAACCTGTTGCCCTGTCCTTGACCATGGGAGCTGGATTTGTGGCAAGAGGTTTCTCAGGAGATATACCTCATTTAGTTAAGCTTATGAAAGAAGCCATCACTTATAAGGGATATGCACACTTAGATATTTTTCAACCTTGTGTTGTATGGAATAAGGTCAATACATTTAAATGGTATAAGGAACATACTTATTATCTACCAGATGATTATGACTATACAAATTATGACGAGGCCTATAAAAAAGCATTAGAATGGGATGATGGGATACCTTTAGGAATTTTGTATAAGGTTGAAAAGGAAACCTATGAGGACTCCTTTGATTTTATAAAAAATGGTCCGCCATTAGTTGATGCTACCCTAGATCCAATGGATGCAGAAAATCTAATGAAAGATTTTTATTAAATCAATAGGAAAGGTAAGGTGAGATTATGGATTATACAATATTAGTAGGTGGAGCTGCTGGACAGGGAATTGATACCGTTGTACATTTGTTAGAGAGAACAATAAAAAGACACGGATATTATATCTTTACTTATAAAAATTTTATGTCAATGGTTAGAGGTGGACATAATTTTATGCAGGTAAGATTCTCAGATAAACCTCTTACAAGCTATAGTTCAAAGCTTGATATGATATTTGCACTAAATGAAGAAACTATCATGCTTCATAGGGATAGACTAAAACCAGAAGGAATTGTAATATTAGATAATGAAATAGCAAAAGCTGAAGAATTTAATCATTTACCACTTACACAGATTGCAAAGGAGTTAAACAATCAGAAGGTTTATCCAACAGTTGGATTTGGGGCATTGGTTAATTATTTTGGTTTATCGTTAGATATTGCAGAAGAAGTTATTGATCATGTTTTAGGTACGAAAATTTCTGATATCAATAAGCAAGCACTTCATAAGGGCTATAATATGCTTGAAAGAAAATATAATTTGGAAAAGAAAGAAGATAAACATATTTTGATTAATGGAAATCAAGCTTTGGCATTAGGTGCGATTGCTGCAGGTTGTAAATACTATTGCGGATATCCTATGACTCCATCATCAAGCGTTATGACATATATGTCAACAAAGGCTAATGAAATGGGAATTGTAGTGGATCAGATTGAAGATGAAGTAGGAGCGTTGAATATGGCTTTGGGAGCATCTTATGCAGGAGTTAGAGCTATGACTGGTTCTTCCGGTGGGGGTTTTGCCTTGATGACAGAGGCATTAAGTTTAGCTGGTATAACAGAAATCCCTATTGTGGTATTCAATGCACAAAGGCCGGGTCCAGCCACAGGGCTTGCAACTAGAACTGAGCAGGCTGATTTAAGGTTCATGATACATGCAGGTCATGGCGAATTTCCTCGAATGGTTATAGCGCTGAGAAGTCCTGATGATGCCTTTTATCAGACAGCTAGAGCATTTAATTTAGCTGAGAAATACCAGATTCCCGTATTGTTAATGACAGAGGAATATTTGACTGATTATAGTATGACCATTGAACCTTTTGATTTTGGCAGGATTACCATTGACAGATACTTAGCTACTGAAGATGATGTTGCTGATGAAAGATATAAGAGGTATAAATTCACTGAAAGTGGGATATCACCTAGATTGATACCAGGAAAAGTTCCCGGAAAGGTAGTTCTCGTAGATAGTCATGAGCACAATGAATATGGCAATATTGAGGAAAATGCTGAAAATAGGACAAAGATGATGGACAAGAGAATGAAAAAATTAGAGGCTTTAATGAAGGAGGATATACAGGAACCATGGTTTATCGGTGTAGATAATCCGGAAAATCTTATTGTATGTTGGGGGGCAACTTATGGTGCTGTAAAGGAAACAGTAGATAGGCTAAATAATGAAGGACATTCCTTTGGAGCATTGATATATGGTGATATTTGGCCATTCCCAACAAAGACGATTAATAAACTGGGTAGGATAGCTAACAATATTATAGATATAGAACAAAATGCTACAGGTCAACTGGAAAGTCTCATAAATGAGAAAACTAGTACTAAATGTAGTCATAGGATTTTAAAATATGACGGGAGACCTTTTAATGCAGATGAGATTGTAGAAAGGATAATTTGCCAAATTGAGTTATAAATGCTAATATATACTATAGATAAATATATAGGGAGTGTATCAAATGTACGAAAATGTGACGTCTAGGTATCAGGAGATTGCATTGGATATTGCTAATATGATTTATAAGGAGAATTTTAAGGAAGGCGATAGACTACATGGAAGATCAACATTAGCAGGCATATACAATGTATCACCTGAGACCATCAGAAGAGCCATAAAGTTATTGGAGGATGTTGATGTTGTAAAATCATATAGAGGCAGTGGTATAACCATACTTTCCAAAGATAAGGCTTTTAAGTATATCAATAAATTTAAAAACATAGAAAGTGTTGCATCACATAAGGCAACTCTTGCAAATCTAATTGAGCAGCAAAAAGAATTAAATAGCGAAATTGAAGCTACAATTGATAAAATAGTAGATTATGCCAGTAGATATAGCAATACAACTGCAATAACACCGTATGAGATAGAGGTTACAGAAAAGTGTACATTCATTGGGAAATCCATAGGCGGAGTAAGTTTTTGGCAGCATACAGGAGGGACTATAGTAGGTATTAGGCGAGACAACGATACTATACTTTCACCTGGACCATATTCTACCTTTGAATTAGGTGATGTGTTATTAGTAATAGGTGAAGAAAAAGTTTATAATGCTGTTAAGATGTTTTTGGAAGAAGATTAGTTTCACTTAATTATCAAATTGTCTTCATATTTATTCCATACTATTATATAATAATAGCTATGAGAATGAACAAATTAAGAGAGGGGACAAAATATTGAAGAATAAAAAAGGAATTAAATTATTAGCTGTAGTACTTATGACATTGATTGCTGTTGGGATTACTGCTTGTTCTCAACAAAAAGAAATAGTAGCAAAGGTCAATGATGTGGAAATTACTAAAGAGGATTTATATAATCAATTAGTATCTCAATACGGTACGGAAACTCTGGAGGCCCTAATTTCTGAAAAGATAATGGAAGCAGAAGTTGAAAAAAATAGTGTAGAAATACCGAAAGATAAGATTGATGAAGAAATAGCAGAAATGACAGAGTATTATGGTGGAGAAGAAGAATTTAATAATGCTTTAACATATTATAACTTAACAATGGATGACATGAAGGATAATATCGCAACTAACCTTAAATTAGAAAAGCTTTTAGAGCCATATATAGAAATTTCTGAAGAAGATATGAAAGCATATTTCGAGCAAAATAAGGATGCGCTATCTCAAAAAGAAGAAGTAAAGGCAAGTCATATTCTTGTTGATACTGAAGAGGAAGCTAATGAAATAAAAGCAAAGCTTGATAAAGGTGAAGATTTTGCAGAACTTGCAAAAGAACATTCAAAGGATGGAAGTAGTGTAAAAGGTGGAGATTTAGGATATTTTGGCAGAGGTGCTATGGTAAAAGAATTTGAAGATACAGCATTTTCCTTAGGTATTGATGAGATAAGTGAACCAGTTAAATCTGAATTTGGATACCATATTATTAAGGTAGTGGATAAGAAGGAAGCCAAAGAAGCAACTTATGAAGAAGCCAAGGACAAAATAAAAGATGCATTGTTTAATCAACAACTTAATGCAGCATACGGTAAATGGTATCAGGAAAAAATAGATGAATATGATATCACTAGATCTTTAGAACAAAAATAATATTATTTCATTCACCCAATTATTGGCTTGTCATATTATATAATATGAGCATTTCAAAAATGTCTAATCATGTAAAAGTTAAAGATAACTCCTTTATTAGCCTAGCTACTTTATTTGTAGCTAGGCTTTTTGAATGTTTGTAAGATAGGTAAGGAAGATTGGATTAAAAGCATTTTAATATTATGTTACAAATTGGTAACATTAAACAGTTATTTACCAAATTATTTTTAATATATGATAATATAAAAATGGAAATTTTTAAAATTGAAAAGCGACTTGCTGTGATAAAGTCCTTGTATTTGATAAAATAAATATAAATTTATAGGAGGGTTTTGAATGAATGATGTTATAAATGTTATAAATAACAGAGTATCACTGAGAAAATATCAAAATAAAGCAATTTCAAAGGAGCATGAGGATTTAATAATTCAGTCAGCCATAAAGGCTCCAACTGCTGGTAACCAGTGTTTATATTCAATTATCAAGATAAAGGATGAAAAAACCAAGGAGATACTAAGCAGATCCTGTGACAACCAACCTTTTATTGAAAAAGCGCCACTTATATTGGTATTTGTAGCTGATCAACAAAAATGGTTCGATTATTATGATTTAAGAGGTGTTAAGGAATTTTCGGAAAGAGAGAATTTATCATTTGAAGCGCCTCAGGAATCAGACTTATTGTTAGCTTGTGAAGATGCTTTAATTGCGGCACAAAATGCAGTGATAGCTGCAGAATCTCTTGGAATTGGCTCATGTTATATAGGTGATATTTTAGAGAATTATGAATTTCATAGAGAATTGTTGAATCTGGAAGATTGGGTATTTCCAATAACTATGCTTTGTTTTGGGTATTATGAAGAAAATGCCAAAAGAATTCATAGAAAGAGATTTGATTCTAAATTTATAGTCTTTGATGAAAAATATAGAAAACTTAATAAAGAAGAATTAGATGAGATGTTTTCTGAACAAGAAAAATCTTATGTAGAAAAAAATAAATATAATGCAGATAATTTTGCTCAAATGTTTTATGCTAGGAAAACTGGATCTGAATTTAGTAAAGAGATGGCAAGGTCAGTGAGGGTTGCTTTGAAAAAATGGGATGGAAGGAAGCTGTAAATTTTAAATTGTTACTGATTTGTATCTCTTAAAAATTGAAATTGGTTTATAATTAAGATAAGAAAACAGAGAAAGGGATCCTATTAATGAAAAAAACAATTTCAATTTTACTTTTGTTAGCCTTACTTGTGTCATTTGTACCTTATTCCTTTGCAGAGGATACTTTCAAGGTTACACAAAATGTTGTAAAAAGTAAAGATGATATAAAAAATATTAATGTTGTATTGCCAAATTTTGAAGGTTTCAACGGGGCAGATAAGGTAAATAAAAAGGTATTAGATATAGCTTTAGATGCTATAGGAGAGGCCAACGCCATGGCTAAATCCATGATGCCAATTAAAAAGGAAATAATAGAAAAAGGTGAAACAGCTTCTTCAATGGTTGTTACACTTGACATGGTATATGACTATGTAAAACTTGGGGATGTACTATCAGTTCAATTAAATATTTATTCATATTATGGTGGAGCACATGGGACAAGTCAAATAGTGTCCATTACTTCTAATACAGATACTGGAGAAGTATATAAATTTAAAGATTTATTTAAGGAAAATGCAGATTATAATTCAGTTATTACCAAATATATCTTGAAAGAGATTGAAAAAGAACCAGAACAGTATTTTTCAGATTATGAAAAAACTATATCGAGTAAAGACGGTAATTATGAATTCTATATCGATGGAGATAAATTAGTTGTATATTTCGGACTATACAATATAGCTCCATATGCTGCAGGTATTAGATATTTTGTAATCGATTCTGGGGATATAAAGGATATTCTCAAAGATGATATATATAATTCAATAAAGGATGGCAAAGAAAGAGGTTTTATTAATTATAACGGAAAAAATATAAATAGCGATAAAGAAATAGTAAATAGTGATGGTACGTATCTATTACCACTTAGAGAAATTGCAGAAATATTGGGATATAAGGTTGATTGGAATAAAGACGATGGTGTTATAGTTGATGGGAAGGTTGTTTCAATAACACCACAGCAAATAATAAATGGTGCAACTTATGTTCCTCTATCATATTTTAGTGAAGTATTAAATGATAATGTGAGTCTTGGTTTCATTGGAAACGAAAAAACAATTGTCAGAGTGTATGGAAAGGAATATAATGAAAGCAGTAATTACAGATTAGCCAGTGAATATGAAAGCCCTGAAACAGCTGAGGATGCTGTAAAGATGTATGCAGAAGCTGTAGAAAAGAGAAATGGAATGATTCAATATGGGCTTATGGATGATAGCATGAGACAAGCAAAATTTGATGATTTTAATGATTTAGGCTTTGTAACAGGAGTATCAAGTCCATGGGTTGATGGTTATGATATTTCACAGTTGGAGGAAAATCTGTATAATATTAAATTTACCTATAAAACTAGTGTACCAACAGATGAATTTATATCTGAAGAAGATGTACGACTGATAGAGGATGGACAATTTATTAAAATATCATCAATTGTAGAAAAGTAATGTAATTGCTGATGTAGCACAGATGGTAGTGCATTCGATTCGTAATCGAAAGGTCAGGGGTTCGAATCCCCTCATCAGCTTATAATAATATTAAAAGGGACTATTATACTAATTATTTAGTGATAGTCCCTTTTAGTATCTGGGTAGATTCCTTTAAAAATATATTATAGGAAAATATTTTGCATTTTTTGGATAAAAAATAAAGATTTTTGATTGTCATTCATACCGTAATATACTCTAATATTTTCAGATAACATATTACAGAAATCTTTTCACGAGTAATTCAATAACGAGTTATGATTTAGTAACAAATATTGATAGTTTAAGCGAAAATATTATAATACATATTTTAGGTCAACCAATTAATAATTGGCTTAATAGATTGGGTGATGAGTTAGATAATGCAGATCTTGATACCAATTTTGTTTTCGAAAAATCCAAAATTCCTAAAAAAGATACTTTTGACGTGAATATTTTAACTCAAGGCTTTTTTAAAAGATTAAAAAAACTAAATTATGTTTGGATAGGAAATAATATTGATGACCTATATGTCAATTCTGATATGTTAAAAAAGATGCTAAAGAAATCTCAAGAAAATAAGAATCTCCGAAATGAAAAAGAATATCATATGTATTTGAGGCTTAATAAAGGCCTATTAAAAGGAGATCAGTTTCAATCATCGATTTATGAGCACCAATTTTATTACCTTAATAGCAAGAAATATGTTGAACCAGATTTTTTAAATATCGCTCATACTTATTCTTT
>ENA-UOOK01000387-UOOK01000387.1-fermentation-metagenome-genome-assembly--contig:-NODE-387-length-57892-cov-5.526566_pt1 | contig 57892 bp, 45 predicted proteins | sample MGYA00245777_ERZ724023 | MGnify/ENA primary metagenome ERZ724023 (study PRJEB28704, sample SAMN03018312) | fermentation metagenome | biome: anthropogenic terrestrial biome; feature: soil; material... | reverse complement strand
AGAGTAAATCCGAAAAAATTGACGACAATAACTATATTGTGAAAATTACCGTTTCCAAAGAATCGGATAAAGACTTGACTGCGAATACTGCCGATAAGCCTGCTGATTCCGGGTATGCCGAAGAGGAAAGCTGCTATCCCGACAAAAGAGAAGGACATACAATAGTTGTACTGCCTTCCGATTGCATGGGAGAAGGGGATGAGCAGTTGGGAAAAACCTTAATGAAGGGCTTTATATTTGCATTGACGAAGCTTGATAAGCTTCCTGAAAAAATTATACTTTATAACGGAGGGGCAAAATTATCCGTTGAAGGCTCCGATTCCCTTGAGGATTTAAAACTCCTTGAATCTCAGGGAGTGGAAATTTTAACATGCGGAACATGCTTGAATTTTTACAACATCGCCGAAAAGCTATGTGTAGGCTCCGCAACAAATATGTATGCGATTGCGGAAGCAATGTTTGCTTCAACCAAAATAATCAAGCCTTAACAAGGAGAATGCCATGATTTATTTCGATAATGCGGCAACCAGTTTTCATAAGCCTGATTCTGTAGCTGAAGCCGTTTACGATGCAATTAAACATATGGGCAACAGCGGAAGAGGAGTTCATAAAGCATCCCTTGAATCGGGGAGGGTTGTCTATGCCGCAAGGGAACTGCTTGCAGAGCTGTTCAATGTCAAAGACTGCAGCCGTATTGCGTTTACGTCTAACTCTACGGAAAGCCTGAATACCGCAATCAAGGGTCTCCTGCGTTCCGGAGATCATGTAATTACAACCGTATTGGAGCATAACAGTGTTCTGCGCCCCCTTTATGAAATGGAAGCAAGGGGTGCGGAGCTTACAATAATACAATGTGATACTCTCGGTAATATCAAAATTGAAAATATAGAGGATAAAATACGGAACAATACGAAAATGGTCGTTTGTACCCACGGCTCAAATCTCACGGGCAATCTTACGGATATTGAAAAAATAGGTGCTTTATGCAGGAAACATAGCCTTTTGTTTGTGGTAGATGCCTCTCAGACAGCAGGAGTTTTCCCCATTGATGTGGATAGGCAGAATATTGATGTTCTCTGCTTTACCGGACATAAGGGGCTTATGGGACCTCAAGGAACAGGGGGAATATATGTCAGAGAAGGAATCGATATATCACCGCTGAAATCAGGGGGAAGCGGCATATTAACCTACATGAAGACACAGCCCCCGTCCATGCCGGAACACTTAGAGGCAGGTACTATGAATGTTCACGGGATTGCCGGATTACATGCAGGCGTCGGCTATATATTGGAGCATGGGATTGACTTTATCAGAAAAAGAGAACAAGAGCTTATGATACGGTTTTATGAAGGTGTCAGAGATATTCCGGATATAAAAATATACGGTGATTTTTCAACAAAAGAAAGGGCTGCAATCGTGAGTTTGAATATAGGCGAATATGATTCCGCCAAGGTAAGCGATCGGCTTGCGGAGGATTACGATATCTGCACGAGATCGGGAGGACACTGCGCCCCTCTGATGCACCGGTCATTGGGAACCGTTGAGCAGGGAGCAGTCAGATTCAGCTTCTCTCATTTTAATACCTTTGATGAGGTGGATATTGGAATCAAAGCAATAAGAGAGCTTTCGGCGGAGGAGTAGGAGAACCTATGATACAAAAAGAAATGAGAGTTATTATTACCTTTAAGAATACTTCAGACGCAATGGCAATGGAGAAATTCTGTAAGGAAGAAGGCGCAGGCGGAAGATTGATTCCCGTTCCAAGGGAAATTACCTCCGGGTGCGGTCTTTCCTGGAGCGCCGCTCCGGACACAAAGGAAAATTTGCTTAATCTGCTAAAGAAACATACCATTAAATATGAAAATATTTACGAGCTGGAAATATAGATGCTTTGGGCTGCGGAAACTATGGCAGCTCTATTACAAATACACTTCCTCCGCCCTCTCTGTCCTTTACGTAAATTTTTCCGGAATGAGAGGTTATTATTTCTTTTGCAATGCTAAGTCCCAAGCCATAGTGCTCCTTCCTGCTTCGAGAAGGGTCTTCCTTGAAAAACCTGTCGAATATTTTGCTTTTATTTTCATCATTTATTCCTATTCCTGTATCGGAAATGTATATTGCAAGCTTTTTCCTGCTTAAATAATACCCCAATTCTATATTTCCGCCGGAAGGAGTATAAAACAATGCGTTGTCAAGTATTGCGCACAATGCCTGATAAAGCCTTTGAAAATCTCCGTATAAAACCGGAATTTGGCAGTCCGGTAAATTTATGATGAGCCGAATGCCCTTTGAAACAGCCGATTGAGTATAATTTTCATACAAGGTTAACAGCAGTGTCTGAATATCGATTTTTTCTGAATTCATAGGCAAACTATTGATATCGGAATTGGCAAGGGTAAGCAAATCATTTACAAGACGCGACATACGCATGCATTCGTGCTTTAATGCATTAATAAATTTGTCAGCATCTTCCCTGTCCCTTTTTTTTTCCAACGATGCTATACTTAAGTTCATAACGGTTATGGGAGATCTGAGCTCATGGGAAGCATAAGCAATAAATTCCATTTGCTGCCTGCCACTTTTTTCTATTGGCTGTATTGCTTTGCCTGAAAACCACCAGCTGAAACAAAACATAATTACCGTTAAAAATAATATTGCTGTTAAAAAACCAAGCCGTGCATGTGCCATTGCATCGTAATCCTGCTTTAAATCCCTTAATACTATAATACTTTGCCAGCCTGAATCCATAGGAACCACCGCTAAGGCTGCCTTGTATAATTCCTTGTATTGTCCGGGAATTTCAAAGTATATGCTGCTTACATTTATTACTGATTCCGGCTTAATCTTGGTATTAAATCCATATTCGGACAGTGCTTTTTCCTGTACCGCCGCAATCAGAGCATCCCTTGGAGTCATTGTCCTGTATGAGCCTCTGAAGGAAAGAGGATATTTTCCGTCTTCTATATGTATAATGATTTTATTTCCCGCTTCAAGCTGTGAAAGCCATGCGTTGTCTATTATTTTATTGTTCTGAATTTTGTAAACTACAGAATTTAAGTTGTTTTTTACTATGGTTTCACTTTGGCTTTTTAATTGTGCTTCCGATAAGCTGAAGTAAAATACGCATATTGTTATTAAAATAATCCCCATTCCAAGGGAGACAATTAAGGTAAATTTCAGCCGCAGCTTCTTAATCATTTTGGAGCCTCCAATATATAACCTATTCCTCTTTTAGTTTTAATATTTAAAATGCTTTTAACCGAAATGAGCCTCTTCCTTAAAAAGTGGATGTAGTTATCCAAATTGCCATCCTCCACGGGGGCATCAGGTCCCCATATTCTTGAAAGCAAGACCTCCCTGGGCAGAATTTGGTTTGGATTATTAATAAATATTTCCAACAGCTCACATTCCTTTTTAGATAAAAGGCATGTCTGACAGCCGCTCTTTAAACAGCCCCTCCTGATATCGAGAGAAATATCTGCCAATGACAGTATATTTGAGCTTTTCCATCGGGCAGACCTTCTGCTTAGGGCTCTTATCCGTGCAATCAATTCATTTACATCAAAGGGCTTGATTAAGTAGTCATCGGCGCCTGCATCCAGCCCCTCTATCCTATTTCCTATACCGTCCAAGGCTGTGATCATAATAATATACACGCTGATACCCAATGCTCTGACTTTAGATAATACATCCATTCCGTTAACCTCGGGGAGCATCCTGTCCAGCAATATTATATCGTATGCTTCCTGCCTTATAAGGTGTATGCTGTCATATCCGTTATTGCATACGTCAACCACATATCCTTCCTGAGAAAGGTTAAATTTCAGCAATTCACATAAATCATTATCATCTTCAACAATTAATATTCTCATAGCAAACCTCAACTGTTAATTATACCTATCATTATACAACAATTATCTCTAAATAGTCTCTAAGAAACTTTGAGGATATTTAGAGATTTATGTATTATAGTAAAGTAAAGATGTGTTTGAGTGATAATTTTATAGAGGAGTGTATCATGAAAAAAATAAAAAATATGGTTGTTTATATCTGTATAATTTGTTTATGCTTAGTATCCCTTACGGCTTGCGGCAGTGCAGAAAACAATGTCACAAAGGAAAATGTGTCACAAGAGGCAATGGGCAGATATGTTGAAAAAAACATAGAAGAATTAAGCTCCGAGGATGGAGGCATGTTGGCATATACAGCAGTCAGAAAGGACGGCACTGTTGACTTATATAAATACTATGCCGAAGAAAATCTGACGAGGATTTACAGCACGGCAGACGGAAATAGCTTTATGAAAAAGGAAGTTGACCCTTGGTATACGAAAATAACCCACATGGGAAATTACTATATAACAAAAATAGATTACGACGGTGAAGGAAACATTTATGTACTCATTTATGAAGATAATGCAGACAGCGGCATATTTAATAAAATTTTCAAGGTAACACCCGACAATGAAATCCATGAAATAGATATGGAGTGGAGGGAAACAGAGGTAGAGGATTTGAAGGTATATATAACTGATATGACGGTAACCGCGGAAGGCGAATTGATGATAAGTCAGGCACTGAGGGGAATTTTGCACTATACGGATGAAGGCAAATATTTAGGTCAATACGGCTCCTCTTCCGATGGCAGATTCACTGTTTCGGATGATTATATTTATAATTTTGACGTAGAACAGCTTAAAATCAATGTGTACAATACAGAAACCCACGAAATGACAAGAGAAATTTCCTTGGAAGGACTGACCTTAAGCTTAATGCTGTCCTCCGGGAAAGACGGTTCAATATACATAACAGACAGAAGCGGAATATATAAAATAGTAAAGGACGGAGTAATATTAGAAAAAATAATTGACGGTGAGCTAACCTCATTAAGTATTCCTTCACTGCACTTTTCGGGAATATGCGAAGGGGCGAACGGAGAATTTTATATTTCCTACTCAGACATGGAGCAGAATACGTCGGTTGCTAAATATGAATTTGATGAGAATATGCCCACCCAGCCAAGCATGGAATTAACCGTATATACCTTGGAGGAAAACAATACATTGAGACAAACGGCAGGTGAGCTGCAAAATAAAAATCCAGATGTGAAGGTTAACATAAAGGTTGGCTTGGATGGGGATACCTCCGTAACGAAGACTGATGCCATAAAGCAGCTGAACGGAGAACTATTGGCAGGAAAGGGACCTGATTTGATACTTTTAGACGGACTATCTGTTGAATCTTATATACAAAAGGGTGTATTAGCCGATTTGTCGGATATAGTAAATGAATATATGAAGGATGAGAAGCTATTGTCCGCTGTAATAAATACATATGCAAATGACGGGAAATATCCTGTCATATCCACGAAATTTCACATGCCGATTATTTGGACAGATGAAGAATACGAGGATTATATGCAAAACCTTGATACATTTACAGAGTTTGCAAAAGAAAAAATCGATAAACCTGTCTTTACTTATTCAGAGCCGGGGGATTTAATAAGGATATTTAGCTATACATGCTTTCCTGAATGGATAAATGAAGGAAAAGAAATTAACGGTCAGGAATTAACGAAATTTCTTCAGGATATGAAAATTTTGTATGACCACAGGGGTGGACTTACCGGAAGTGACGGAAACGCATTTGCTTGGGCATTTAATAAGACATACGGATGCTATTCCTTATTAAAAGGGTATCAATCATATGTTATAGAAAATTTGGCACAGGAGAAAAGGCAGGGGGGAATTCCTTTGTTTATGCCCGGACAGGTTAAAAACATCTTTGTTCCCGCAAACTGTATAGGAATAAACAATAATTCTTCAAATATAGATATTGCAAAGGAATTTGTAAGCCTCATGCTGTCGGACGCAGTTCAAAAGGCACCGATAAATGATGGATTTCCCGTAAACTTAAATGCATTGGAGTACGGAGCCTTAGGAATAGGCAATGAAAATATGTATTATGCTATTGGCGGACCCGGAGAAGAATTTTTGGAGGGAGGACTTCCTTCACGTGAAAGATTGGAGGTTGTAAAGGAGCTTTGCTATAAGGTTAAAAACCCTTCTGTACCTGATGAGGTATTGATTGATATAATAATTGAAAATTCAAAGGAATATTTTGCGGGAGAAATAACAGTTGAAGATGCTATTGAAAAAATCAAGGAAAAATCAAAATTATATTTGTCGGAATAACAAAAAGTCATTGACAGGATGGCTGTTTATTCTCCCAAGCTTAGCGGGAGTCAGTATATTTTACCTGATTCCCTTTGCCGATGTGGTAAAAAGGTCTGTGACAGAAGGCATGGGGTCCGAATTTGTGGGCTTAAGAAATTATACTACGGTTTTGGAGAACGAGGCATTTTTGCTTGCGGCAAAGAATACAGTTAAATTTATGCTCATATGCATTCCGCTGCTTCTTGTTTTTTCCTTGCTTTGCGGAGTCATGATTAAAAGTATAAGGGGCAGAGCGGATATATATAAAACGGCGTTTCTCGTTCCTCTTGCGGTTCCTGTTGCATCAATCGTTTTAATATGGAAATTTTTATTTCATGAAAACGGATTTTTCAGTATGTTAGCTGTGAACATTTCAGGAAATTCCATAGATTTTATGAACACGGACTTAGCTGTATATGTGCTGATTGTAAGCTATTTATGGAAAAATACAGGCTATGATATGATTTTGTGGATAGCGGGATTATCCAACATACCGGCAGGATTGTACGAAGCGGCTTCCATTGACGGGGCAGGAAGGATAAAACAATTTTTTTATATAACTCTTCCGAATTTAAAGGGTATGCTTTTTATAATATTTATACTTTCTGTGATTAATTCCTTTAAGGTTTTCAGAGAGGCATATCTCATAGGCGGAAATTATCCTCATACGAGTATGTATATGCTTCAGCATTTGTTTAACAATTGGTTTGTTGCTCTTGATATAGAAAAATTATGTGCAGGTGCGGTAATTATGTCCATAGTAACATCTGTATTGATTATATTTTTTAAAAATTCAATAGAAGGAGGCAGGTAAATGACATTTAAAAATAAAATTACACATATAATTCTTATTGCGCTCAGCTTGTTATTTATCATGCCGCTTCTGATGATTTTCTCCGGTTCCTTTGAAAATCAAAGTCAGCTGATTGAAAATTTAGAACCCCTATTTAACAGCGGCAATTTGGAAAACAAAGCTAAGTGGCATGCAATTCCAATGTATCCCACCTTAAAATCCTATGTGGAAATCTTGCTGGATTCACCCGAATTTTTCATTATGTTCTGGAACTCCTGCAAATTGGTTTTTCCCATACTGATGGGACAGCTTATCATCAATACTCCTGGGGCATGGGGGTTTGCAAGGTATGATTTCAAAGGGAAAAATGCATTGTTTGCTCTGTATATAGTATTAATGCTCATGCCCTTTCAGGTCACCATGGTTTCAAATTATATTGTGCTGAATTATTTCAAGCTTTTAAATACAAGGATGGGAATTATTCTGCCTGCAATATTTTCAACATTATCGGTATTTATAATGTATAGGTTTTTCAAGGGAATTCCTAATGCGGTCATAGAAGCTGCAAGAATGGATGGAGCAAACGAATTTCAAATTTTTTTAAGAATCGGCATACCCATGGGAGCGCCGGGAATTGCTTCCGCAATGGTGTTGGGATTTTTGGAATATTGGAATATGCTTGAGCAGCCCTTGGCATTTTTAGAGGATAAAGCACTATGGCCATTATCTCTTTACATGCCTGCCATAAGACCGGAGGTTACGGGAGGGTACTTAGTATCATCCGTAATAATACTTATTCCGCCGCTTCTGATATTTTTAATCGGTCAGAAGTATTTGGAAAAGGGAATCCAAGCCTCGGGATTAAAGGAATAGAAGGAATAGGAGGAAACACATATGCAAAAAAAATATGTCAAGGCACTGATTTCATTCTTTATAATAATATTTCTTCTTACAATTTTGTCCCGTGGGGCAGATTCTGTTACCGTGGCTGCGGTAAAAGTTCAAACACCCCGAAGGGGAAGCATAAATCACGAGACTGTAATAGAAGGAAATATTGAAGCCTCCGGAAAAAGTAAAATAAAAATACAAGAGGGGTTTAAAATAGATACAATATTCGTAGAAAGAGGTCAAAGCGTAACAAAGGGGGATAAGCTGCTTTATCTTGACAAGGAAGAAATAGAAAAGCAATTATCTAAATTGCAGGTTGAAATTGAAATTTTAGAGCTTAACAAGCAAAGCCTTGAGCTTCAAACATATGAAAATATCTATGAGGAAGAAATTAAAAAAGCACAGATTGTATTGGACAGAGCTGTTAATGACAGAAATATGAATATTCAGATAAACGGAGTAGAGCTTGAAAATGACAAGAGAGCTGTGGAAGATGCGGAAAGCTCCCTTAATTTGGCTGTAAAGCAAAAAGAAAAGCAGGATGCAAAAAATGAAGAATTATTTAAGAAAAACGAAAATGAAAACAAACGGTTGGAATTGGAGCTGCAGCTAAAAAGGAATGAATATAAGAATGTCGAAGAGTTGAATGAAATCGGAAATATTGTGTATGCGGAGAAAGACGGAATAGTTGATGAAATTTATGTAAAAGAGGGAGAAAAAGCAACGGGCGCGGAGGTAATGTCAATTATAGATACAAGCACTGATTATATATTTATAGGCAAAACAGATAAGGAAAAGGCAAAATATATGAAGGCAGGGGATTCGGTAAGCTTAAAACTCAGCGGAAAAACCATACCTGTAGATAATGCGGAAATAAAATCAATAAGCCCGGAGCCGGAAGACAGCACTGTAAAAATAACAGTTATACTTCCTGAAAATTCAAATATTTCTCATGGTATGAAGGCAACCGTAAAACATATATACAGTACGGATGAATATCCCCGAATTATTCCAATAGAGGCACTAAGAAGCGATATGAGTCAGTATTATGTATTAGCCGTGGTCGAAAAGAATACTGTTATGGGTAAGGAAAAGACAGCCTGGAGGATAAATGTAGAGGTTGCGGATAAAAATGATACCTTTGCTGCAATAGGCTTTATAGGTGATGAAGAAATAATAATAAAAAGCAGCAAGCTCATATTAGAGGGCGAAAGAATCAGAGTGGAAAAATGAGAAGAATAATTAAGGAATACAAAAAAGAAGCCTTGGTGTTTTTGCTTTTATTTGCCGCATGTATTATATGGATGTATGCACTTTTCATAAATGAGCAGATAACAAACTACTATTCAGGCTCAAGCTATAGGTTGGAATCAAATCCCATAACCGTCAATGAGTTTAATCGTATAGCTGAAAAGATAAGAGAAGGAAAATCAAGTGCAAAAAATATTACAGGCTGGTTTCAAAGCAATGATGAAAAAATAACCGATGAAAGAGACATATCCATAAAATCCGACGTTATATATACCTTTGGAAATATTTCTCATGCAATAGGTGCTGTGGCTGAATACAGCTGTGCCCTTTCTTCGGATAAAGCATATGAGCTGTGGAAGTCCTATGATGCAAAGGGTGAATATGTATTTATAGGCAATGTAAGATACAAGGTTTTATCCGTACTGCACAATATGACAGACATAATTATAGTAAATGCAAACGGGCAGTCTGAGCTAAAAGATGTTAAAATCACTGCACTTGAGGTTGAAAGTCATGAGGACAATTTTTGGTCACAGGAAGCATTTGAATATGAAAATTTTGTAGAAAGTGACATTGTAATAAACTATACGGAAATAACGGGCATTTTGAGTTCTGTTTCTTCATTGCCTGCCTATGGTGTTTTTTTGGCTGCATTGACTAAATTAACATTTAAAATTATAAAAAACCGGAGGAGTAGGGCATATATTTTTGTGCTGTCTGCAATAGGAATAATTTGGATTATTATCAATGTGAAACTATTTCAGCTTAATTTCTTCGTGCCTGAAAGCTTAATACCTGACAAGTGGTCAAATTTTGGATTCTGGGCAGGCAAAATAAACAATTTTAATGGATATTTGAAGGAGATTGCGTTGATGGAGGTTTATTATCCCGATTTACACATTAAATCTATGACTGCTTCGGTGCTGCTTTGCTCTGCTGTTTCCGCAGTAATATTTTTGTTTTCTCTGAAAATTCTTGAGGCAGGAGCCGAAAACAAATTAATCGCAGCAGAACTGCTCATGGTTCTGATACTATTTTTATCTTTTACGGCAGCCTACAGAAATAATATAGCTGTCAACCCCCCAAACTTTTATTGGATGGTACTTCCCGGTTATATTTTAATCAGCTACGCTGTGGATAACCTTAATATTAACTATAAGTCTGTAAGGGATGTGATAAAATGTCTTCAATAAGCTTGAAAAATATAACTAAGCAATATAATCCCGAAAGTTATGCGGTAAAGGATTTGAATTTGGAAATAAAGCACAAGGAATTTATAGTGCTTGTAGGACCGTCGGGATGCGGCAAATCAACAACCCTGAGAATGATAGCAGGGCTTGAAAGCATAACGGCCGGCAGCCTGTACATAGACGGAAAAGAAGTAAATAATGTCGAAGCAAGGGATAGAAATACAGCTATGGTATTTCAGGACTATGCCCTGTATCCCCACATGAATGTATATAACAATATGGCATTCGGGCTTAGGATGAAAAAATTAAATAGAAATGAAATAAAAGAAAAGATAGAAAAAACCTCCGAAATACTTGATATAGAAAATCTTCTTTACAGATATCCCTCCCAGCTTTCCGGAGGGGAGAAGCAAAGAGTGGCATTGGGGCGGGCTATGGTGAAGGAGCCCAAGGTTTTTCTGTTGGACGAGCCTCTGTCTAATTTAGATGCGGCGCTTAGAGCAAAAATGAGGTTAGAAATTACAGCTCTTCATAAAAAGCTTGATGCCACGTTCATATATGTAACCCACGACCAGACGGAGGCAATGACAATGGCGGACAGAATAGCCGTTATGAAGGACGGCATGGTATTGCAGTTTGACACACCCTGCAATGTGTACGGCAATCCCGACAATATATTTGCTGCAAAATTTATAGGCTCTCCGCAAATGAATATTTTTGAAGCGGAGGTACAGTGCAAGGGAAATAGAATCGAAATTAATAAAGAAGGTGAAGTTATTTTTTCAAACAGTTCAGATATTGAAAAAATAAGAAAATACAGCAGTAAAAAAATACTTGTGGGAGTCAGGCCTGAGCATATAAAAATAATGCCCAATGATAATTCAGGGGAAAATTTCTTAAGCGCAAAACTTTATATAAAAGAAAACCTAGGACATGAAATATATTATCATTTCCGTTCAGGGAAAAGCAGCGATATAATAGTAAGGTCGGCATTTGAAACGGACAGTGTTTATGACGGTGATTATAAGCTTTGGATTGATTCCGGAAAAATGCATTTTTTTGATGCGGAAAACGGAAACAGAATTTAAAAAAACACTGCGGCAGCCGGAGTACTCATTTATTAAGATAAGCTTATGATAAGTGCATGCAAAATTTGTAGAAATTTAAAATTTAGTCTGTTATAATATAGAAAAGCTAATAATGTCATTAACTTATTTACGGAGGTTACAGCAGTTGAATTCTTATATAGTTAAGACTAATCCGATTTGCCCGGAATGCGGGAGGGAGGTTGCAATTTTTTATGATGTAGAATACGCTCTTATTTCCCATCCCCTTTCATCTGCTTTCGAGGACAAGGTGTGTATTTACTGCGCAATGCGCATACAAAAAGATGTAATGGACAGGAAACTACAGGAATATGGTACATATTTAGATGAAAATCTTCCGGATATTATTCCGACGATTCTGAAGGATGGTGAATTTCGCAGCATGTTTCAAAATCACTTAAGACTTTACGGAACTATTGACATAATATGCGATGATAAGAGTTATATACGAGGCAGAAGAACTTTCATCAAGATGATGATTGAACATATTTATCCGAAATATTATTTAGAATTCTATATGAAAATGACGGAAAAGGACCTTAAATCCATACAAGTAGCTATGTGGGAATATGTTTGTTCCTTGCTTAAAAAAGCAGCATGGTATATTCAAGAAACCGATGAGAGAATGAAATATAGTATGCCGAGAGAGTTTGACATATCAGGATTTTTGTCAAAGTGTGAATTCAAAAATCAAGAATCATGCATGACAGAGCAGGAAAAGAATTTCCTGGATGAGCTGATAGCGGACTGTTTCAGTATATTGGACGAAGAGCTGGAAGAAGAGATAAAGCTTGCTGAGCTGCTTGTAAATACTGCTCCTAAAGCAATTGATGTAAAATATTTTTTAAGGAATTATAAAAATGGAGCATTCGGACTGAAAATTTGGTATTTTAATTCACGTGATACAGACCAATTTGCCGCTATGATATTTCCTGATGATTATACCTCACCGGTTAGTTTCTATGATTGGTTCAATACCTCTAAATTAGAAAAATATATTGAGCCAAGGTATATTTTCAGCAAGGAGGTAATAGAGCGAATTGACATTCCTTCCAATCAGGAAACTGCCGAGATGAAACAGGCGGCGCTGCAAACGGTTTTGAAAAATCTTAAGGAGCAGGATGAAGCGTTGCGAGAGGAGTATCAATTACAGCTTAAAGAGCTGGAGGAGATGTTTGACATTGACACACCGTGGAATGATGAAATCGATAAAATGAATGGGAGTGAGGACGGAGCCATCCAACAGGAAGACCTGCAGCATAAAGAAGCAATCAGCAGCAGGAGTGAGATTACGGAAAGAGATATAAGGCGGTATTATTACGAAACGACGAATGGTGCATTTGACTGCATATATGATGATAAATTAACCTTAGAGGAAAAGAGAAGCATCATCAACCGGTTTATGGAGCTGCAAAATATGATTTGGAAGGATCGATATTTGCTTCCCACGGGAGAAACAATTAATCTTAAGCAATATAGAGACAGAACAAGGTATTCCGGATTTTTTGACAGCATTTTCAAAGGAAATAATCCTAAAAGCCTTATGATATATTTTCACAATTGGCGTATTCAAAAGGATTCTCATAGTCTTGAAATATTGCTCGGCAAAATTTACGAGCGTATGGAAAGCAAGTTAGTTTTTGTTTTTGAAAAATACATGGATTTTGAGCCTTATAAGCCTGATAACAGAATTCTGTCGGATAGATTGCCATGCTTTGTACAGATTAACAGGTGCTGCAATCTGCTTAACCGTTATCTGCACGAGGCAGTCCCAATAATTGATAGTATAGATGAGGAAGAGCTGATTCTTATGAAATGCTCTATGATAGACAGCTTGTATGATATGCCGTCTGAAGCCTTCAATTATACTTCCATGAGTGACAGCCAAATATATGAATTTAAGCTCCCGAAAAAATCCCTTGAGGAAATGCGCTATGAATTTCTTTTAAATGCCGAATTACCCTTAGAGGTAAGAGACGTAGTTGAAAGCAAGGTTTCGGAAAGTGCAAAAAGAGCATGCATTAAAAGAATGGAGACGGCTGTTGCGGAAGTTGCAATCAGACATATCGGTGAAATGCTTGATGTTATTTCAATACTTATAGACATTTTATCTGTATTGCCTGAAATCGGCGAAAAATTGCACAGAGAAGAGGAACAGCAGCTTCTTAAGGCAAGGGGCAGACTCAGGAAGCAATTGATGAATATGGGTGAAATATGCTTTCTTGAGGCAGAAATATATGAGGAATATCTGCGCAGCCGCAGCATTAAAATCATAGAAACAAATGAGCGTTTCAGCGCTCGCTATAAGGAGCAGTTTAATTGTTTTATGGGAGGCTTAGAACTGATAGGTTCAAGGAATGTAGAAGAGCTGATGGAGCAGCGCCGCCGTTTTATTTTAGAATTCAGCATCGACCCTGAGCTGGAGCAGAATTTGAATTCGTTTCTTAAATGCCTTATGGACAAGATTATAGACAGTCTAAAGGATGGTGACAGTTATTGTATGAGAAGGCAGCAGATACAAGAACAGCTTTCCGTCTATCCTGTCAACATACATGATTCGGTTATATCAACACTAACTACAGCCGAGGAGCTGTATTATACCTATATAGACGGCAAGGAGCCTGCCGAAGGCTTCGATTACAGCTGTATAGCAATAATGTATTTTCAGGCGCTGGAAAATCTACTCAACAGGCTGATATATGCTCCTTATAAATCGTCCTGCTTAGAGCCGAAAAAACGTGATATTTACCTGAGTTTTAAAACAAAGCAAAATTACACTTACCTTCCCTATGCGAACAGTATGTCATTTTACTTTTCAAAATACAATGATGTGAACAACTGCTTCCTTAAAAGTGATATGACCCTCGGAACATTCCCGTACCTTTTCTGGAATGTTGGGTCTCTCGGGGGATTTAAAGCATTTTTAAAGGATACATTTAATACACAAACTATAGACGTAAAAGAGCTTAAAAGCTTTGGCGACAGCTTGAATGTAATAGCTAAAAGAAGAAATGATGCGGCACATGGAAGCAAAGTGTTAGACAGTGAAACGGTGATAAGTGACAGAGTCTTGGTTTACAACGAAAACAAAGCGGCATCGGAACAAATTAAGGCAGCTATTAATCAATTTCTTTCGATGTTTTGTTAAGTAGTGCAGGAAAAAATTTTTTATAGGCAGGATTAATAATATTAGGATTGAGAAATTATATAACTAAAAATAAGTTATAAACAGCACAGGATATTTTCTTGTGCTTTAATTTTTTTTAATTAACCGCACATTTATATGGTATTATACGTTATACATAATGAAGGGAGGTTTCTTATGTCTGTAAGTATACAAGACCAATACGACAAAATATACAGATACTGTTATTTTAAGGTAAACAATAAAGAAATAGCGGAAGATTTGACACAGGAAGCTTTCTTGAAATATTTCAGTCAAACCTCATATATAAACAGGGGAAAACCTCTTGCTTACCTATATACAATAGCAAAAAATCTATGCGTTGATTATTACAGAAACAATAAAAAAGAGCAGGAGCTTGATGAAGCAGTATTATGCAGTGATGATATTTCTGTATTTGAAACGAATTTTGATATAAGGCAGGCAGTATTCACTTTACCGGATGACTTACGGGAGCTTCTTTTGCTCCGTTATGCAAATGAACTTGGCATAGGTGAAATAGCAAATATTACGGGCATTTCAAGATTTTCGGTTTATCGCAAGTTAAATAAAGCACTTGGGATATTGAAAGCTGTTTTAAGGAAGGAGGATATATGAGCAATAATTTAAAAGGAAAGCTAAAATCAGTATTTGAAGCCCCGGCACCGGCAAAAAAGAATATATTTTTAAGCCAAATTGATTATCCAAAGGCAAGCCGCCTTGATTTCATTAAATCACAGGCAGGCTATATAAGGAAGCACGTATGGGTTTTGTCCCTGTTATTGTTTATAGGTACGCTCATCGGAATATATTATTATGAAGTATCTGCCTCCGTTGTCTGGGTTGTGTCGTCGGTTTTCCCCTTTATTTCCTTAGTAAGCATGAGTGAAATTCTAAGAAGCACCACTTATAACATGGATGAGCTTGAAATGAGCTGCAAACACAACTTTTTAGAAATCAGCCTCATACGCTTGGGAATATTGGGAATAGCTAATTTTGCCGTCTTAATCAGTATTTTAATTTTATTGATTGGAAAAACCGACTTCGGATTTTTCAGATTGGGAATATATTTGATAACACCGTATTTGCTGAATTGCTATTGCTCAATATTTGTTATCAATCGCTTAAAAAGCAGGGAAATAATTTATGTTTGCGGTGTTGTTACAGCTTCCGTCAGCATATTAAATGCATTGTCTGCAATACAAATAAATGATATTTATACAGATAAATATTGCTCATTCTGGATTGCCGCATTTATTATTTTAGCTTTATTAAGCTGCAAGGAGATTGTGGAACTAATTAGGAAAATGGAGGAATTGAAATGGAACTCATCGTTGACCGCTTAACAAAGCAATATAAGAATAAAATTGCCGTTGACCGTATTTCCTTAACATTGAATAACGGTGTTTATGGATTGTTAGGTGCAAACGGCTCCGGAAAAACTACACTGATGCGGATGTTATGCGGTGTTTTAAAACCTACAAGCGGAGAGGTGAAATTTAACGGTATTGATGTAAATGAGGAAGAATACAGAGATGCATTAGGTTATTTACCTCAGGATTTTGGGTATTATCCGGAATTTACCGCATATGATTTTTTATTATACATGGCAAGCTTAAAAGGACTTACGAAGCAGCGGGCAAAGGAAAAGTCAAGGGAACTATTAGAGCTTGTGTCTCTTTTCGACGTGGCGAAAAAGAAAATCAAAACATTTTCAGGCGGAATGAAGCAGCGTTTAGGAATTGCGCAAGCAATTTTGAATAATCCTAAAATTTTAATTTTGGATGAGCCGACAGCAGGACTTGACCCAAAGGAGCGCGTGCGTTTCAGGAACCTTATTTCTCAGTTAGGTACAGATAGAATTATATTATTGTCTACTCATATTGTTTCGGATGTTGAAAATATTGCAGGGATAATTTTGATAATGAAGGAAGGTCAGATTGTTCACAAGGGCGTATTAGAAGAAATAATTCAGGTTATCGGCAATAAGGTTTTTGAATGTACAGTTGATATTGAAGAAGCAGAAAAATTCATTGCATTATATCCGATTATTAATTTCAGACAAGAAAGTGGCAAAGTATTCCTTCGTCTTGTATGTGACAAAAGTCCATGTGAAAATGCTGTCAGTGTAAAAGCAACCCTGGAGGATTTATATTTATATTATTTTAAGGAGGCTAATGCAGATGATAAGGTTTTTTAGGCTCGTAGGTTTTGAATATAAGAAACTTTTTACAAGAAAAAGTACCATATTTAGTTTATTTTTAATTGCTGTATTTTTTATACTTTTAGATATAACATCTGTTACCGGTAAAGGATATTGGCATTATGCGGGGGAAATATCTAAGTTTGAAGCTATGAAATTGGACAGAAAAACTATTCGTGCGAAAGCAGGAGTGATTGATGAAGAGTTTATCAAGGAAGCAATTCAGCAAAATGCTGTTATGATTTCCAATGATGAAAACTATGTTATAAATGATTTTGGAAGATTTTTAAAAAATGATGCTTATATAAAATATACTTTGCCATATGAAAAAGCTGTTAATATTATTAATAGCATCTATGAGACGGATATGCGAAATCTTTCTACAGATGGATTTAGAATTTTTAACATGAGCAGTAAAAAGCCTATAGATACGCTTACTCCAAAGGACGCAGGGAAGTTCTATGCTGATATAAATAATGCTTCGGTTAAACACATAAATTTTTGCCTAATTTGTCTCAAAATGAGGTTGTATGAGGTATATAAAAATGAGTAACATCAGTGAATTAATCAGGTTTGAATATAGGAAGATTTTTAAAAGGCGAAGCAACATTATAACATTGCTGCTTGCTGTTTTCGTCACCGCATTCAGCAGCGCAGGTCCGTTAATGGGGAATTACTATATAAAAGGTGAAATTTTGGAAAGCAATTATGACAGTATGAAAAAAGACAGGGAGTATATAAGGAGCTTGTCGGGAAGGGAAATAGGCAGTGATATACTTACGGGAGCGATAGATGCCTATTCACGAATTCCGCCTACCGACGGCAAATATACAGATACGAAGCAATATCAGCAATATGCCCGACCCTACAGCGAAATTCACTATATGATTAGAAAATCATATAACATAAATGACTGGAAGAAAGTAAAATTGCTTACGGGGGAAGATGTTGAAAATTTCTATAGCATGCGTCAAAACACGGTTGAAAGAAGTATTGAGGAAACAACAATGACTCCCGCAGAAAAAGCAGCATCCGTAAAAATAAGCAGGCAGGTAAAAACACCTTTTATTTATTCATACACGGGAGGATATACAAGATTTTTTTCGCAAATGTATACAACGGCTGTTTTAATCTGCTTTATCTGTTCCATTTGCATTTCTCCGTTATTTGCGGGCGAATATACCGATAAAACGGACAGTCTCATTTTGTCATCCAAATACGGTAAAAATAAGGTTATATATGCAAAGCTGATTACAGGAATATCCTTTTCGATTTTGTTAAGTATTTTACTTACATTGGTATCTTATGTAACGACCATGGCATTTTTCGGGTGGGAAGGCGGCAATGCCCCGATTCAATTTTTCCTGCCGCTGTCAATACGCCCGTTTACAATGATGCAGGCTGCATTGCTGTACTGTGCTTTGATTTTATTTGGAAATATATTGTCTGCGGCATTGACAATGCTGTTATCCGCCAAACTGAAATCTCCGTTTACTGTTATGATGATTATGACGGTAATTACTGTTCTTCCCATGTTTGTTAATTTGTCGGAGGACGTACTCTGGATATATCATTCATTCAATCTTATTCCTGTAAATATGTTTTCCGTCCATAATATTACAGATAAATTTTCTATAGGTTTACTTGGACTGACGGTGCAGCCCTATGAAATGATTCTTGCTTTTGCTGTTGTATCGAGCATGGCATTATTGCCCTTTACGTACAAAAACTTCAAAAATCATAATTAAAAATAAAGCCGCATAATCCCCTCAAGCTTACAAACGCCTTTCTTATCATATTCTCCTGTCCTTATGAATAAGATATACCATATTGACTCCCGGGAGGAATGAGGATGGATTATTATCATGCAAATGAATGTAACTATATTGTAGGGAAGCCGTATCCGGCAGTGCAGGCAGGAGGCAGAAATCCCGTTTATGCCTGTGAAATGCTCAGTAACATTGGCGACATTGTTTCCGAGATGAGTGATGTTGTACGGTATTTTTATATATCGGTTGTGGCGAGATATGAGTTTAGTTCAATTGCAGCATGCTTTCATCATATAAGCATAGTTGAAATGCATCATTTGGATATATTTGCGGAGCTTGCATTTCAGCTTGGAGCAGACCCTAGGCTTTGGAGCTGCGGCACCTGCAATCGCTATTGGTCACCTTCCTTTATTGGTTATCCTAAAGAAATTCTTAGTCTGATAGCAGAATCCATAGAAGCGGAAAAAGCGGCAATATGCAAGTACGGCAGGCAGGCGGGCATAATCCGCGATACGAATATAGTAGCAAATCTGAATCGCATCATACTTGACGAAGAGCGCCATCTGCAAATTTTTACCGACATGTACCGGCAGTTATCTTAAAACCATATCGGCACCGGAACCGCTCCTATAGGGGCGGTTCCTTTTAGAATAAAACCTTGACAATTAATTTTTATTCATTTAACATTATTCTGGGATTATGGCAACAACTGCCATTGAGGAGAAATAAAAATGGATAAATCATATGAATTTGAAGCGGAAATTAAGAAGGTTCCTGATTTGGACGGCGCATATGTGGAATTCCCATATGATGTAAAAACAGAATTCGGCAAGGGCAGAGTAAAGGTGCACGCGTATTTTGACGGAGAGCCATATGACGGAAGTATTGTTAATATGGGCGTAAAAAATGCCGAAGGCTCAATATGCTATATTATAGGTCTGCGAAAGGATATTCGTGCAAAAATCGGTAAACAGCCCGGGGACTTGATTAAGGTTTTAATTACTGAGAGAGAGTAAAATGAGTATACACTAAGATTAATTCTATGGATATACTGATGGGAGGAAAATATACTATGAATTGGGAGCCGTGGACAGGATGCTATTACGTAAGTGACGGCTGTAAATACTGTTATTTTTATGGACCGTATTCCAAAAGATACGGTCAAAATACGGTGGTGAAAACTCCGGAATTTAATAAACCTTTATTAAAAACAGCTAAAAATACATATAAAATTCAAAGCGGAAAAACGGTGGCTACCTGCTTTGCAACCGACTTTTTTATTCCTGAGGCAGATGAATGGCGCAGGGATGCTTGGGCAATGATTAAGGAGCGCTCAGATCTTGATTTTATGATTTTAACCAAACGAATTGAGCGTTTTTTCGTATCGCTTCCCGATGATTGGGGTGACGGATATGATAATGTATATATCGGATGCACAGTAGAAAATCAAGCAATCGCGGATATTCGTCTGCCATTGTTTTTATCTTACCCTATCAAAAGGCGCTTTGTGTCCTGTTCGCCGCTTTTAGGTCCTATTAATCTGTCTCCGTATCTTAACGGCGTCCGTCATGTTACGGTCAACGGAGAGAGCGGACGGGAAGCCCGGCTCTGTGATTATGACTGGGTATTGGATATTCGCAGGCAATGTGAGAAATTTGGCATTACTTTTTGGTTTAAGGGTACAGGCTCTCTTTTCAAGCATGATGGAATAACCAAGAAAATTAATCCGTTTAAGCAAGGCAGTCTTGCAAAAGAATTGCAGACCTAAAGGGTCTGCAATCCTGCCGATATAGCCGTATGGTTTTTATTTATTATCATATCCCATTACTGTCCAAATTCCTGTTTCATCCTGTCTGATTAATCTTGACAGATAAACATTTTTAATATCTGTTTTTTTGCTGTTAACACCAATCATCACATTCATCCCATCATTTCCAATTATTACTAAATCATCATAATTTATCGGATAATCTCCTACTATGCCCTCAGGTGAAAGCTGCAGGCTCACAAATATCTGTGCTACGTAAACCGGATCAAGCTTCCAGGGGGAACTGCCTGAATCGGCAGCTATTTGTTCTGCCTTTTCAATTTCCATATCTGCTTCTACCGTAATCTCCGGATTGAGCTGAACAATATTATTACCATCAATATTTTCATATTCATCTGCATAAAGGTCAATTTCTTTAAATCCTTCATTCAAATCAATTTTAACAAGATCTTCAGGAATAAATTCTTCGAAGTGTATTTCAGTATATCTTGTAGTATATTGAATTGCTTTATTCATCGCATCTTGCTTTTGCAACGGCAGTTTAGTTTCCTTATCTACCCATAATTTATATGTCAAACCGCCCTTAGGAGTTACCTCCATTATATAAGATGCTCTGCCTGCTATTTTATCTTCACCGATAATCTCAACAGTTTCTGCATTTTTCACATCATCTATTTCATTTCCTAATTCAAATATAAATTCATAAGTTTCAGTAAAAACAGGAAGTACATTCTCAGCATTTTCATCAGCTGAAAGCTGCCATACTTTTTCTCCGTTGCTTATGGTTTTTAGACCTTTATATGAACCTTCCAAAACCTCAATATAGTAGTTGTCATTTTTATCAACCCATATATCAAGTATGGATTGTATCTGCTTTTCTCCGGCTTTATTGTTAAACACAACCTCCAAGGTTCCGTGATAAGCCTTTATATCATTGTAAGCTTGTTCCATGGCATAAACTATATTTGAATCGTTAATCGGATTGATAAAATTTATCATTACTGCGATAACTAATATTGCGGCAATGCTAACTATACTGCCTATCCAAATTTTCTTTTTGCTTTTAATAGGTGTTTTCCTGTTTGCCTTAAAGCTCTGCATAATCCTATGTAAAAAATACTCATCAGGCATAGCAGGCTCCTTTAAGCTTTTTACTTGTCTTACCGCCTTATATAAGCCGTCTAATTCCTCGGAATCGGTTTTAATATCAGGCGTTTTTTCGTTATTTAAACTATCTATAAAATCCGAGAGTTTTTTTTCATTATCATTCATGGCAATCCTCCTTTATTTATTAATAATATCTACTAAATTTTTCAATGCTCTATACTGAATCACGCGAATATTTCCTTCTTTTTTCTCCATTGCCTTGGCAGTTTCTGATACCGAATACCCCTTTAAAATCCTAAGCTCTATAACATTGCGCTGCTCTTCATTTAATTTATCTAATGAACTCATAATAAATAATTGTTGGTCTGTATCTGACATATCATCAACTGAAGCTGCATTGAGTGAAATTGAATCTATATTTATATTAGTTCCCCTAATTTTATTTTGACGCCAACGATCCCTGATTATATTCATTGCCACAGTTTTAAAAAAAGCTATACATCCTTCACGTTTAATCTTATTGAATTTTGGATAGGATAATGATTTAACATATGTTTCTTGGGTTATATCTTCGGCTTCTTCTCTGTTTTGAACCTTATAATAAATATAACGATATAATGGTTCCCAGGTCTGTTCACATATAGCTTCAATAGATTTTAAATCACCTTCATTCATAAAATAACACCTTCCTTCATGGAGCTCCTATACTAATAATAACGAATGACTATGCTATAATGTTACACATAATAAAGAAAACTTTACTGGAAACTATGACCAATAAGAAATAATTAATGCTTGACTAAGACATATATTTATAGAGTATTATATATGTAGGTTGAAGAAAGGAAATATAACAGATGAAAAAAGCATTGGTAGTTTATTATTCGCTTTTTCAAAATACAATGAACTTGGCATTTGAAATTGCAGCACAAATAGATGGCGATATAAGAGAATTAGTACCTGATTACAATTATTCTTTTGATTATAATACAGCTGTTAAAGAGGTAAGAAATCAAATTGAACGAGGATTTTGTCCAAATCTGATTTCCGGAGGAGAATCTATTGATGATTATAAAACAATATTTATTGGTACACCTAATTGGTTTAAAACTTTAGCTCCCCCGGTTATGAGCTTTATCAGGCAACATGATTTAGCTGGAAAACTTATAATTCCATTTTGCACCCACGGAGGCGGAGGGTTCGGACAAATTGAAAATAATATTGCGAAAGAGTGCCCAAATTCCATAATTTTACCCGGAATTGCCGTAAACGGACTTGTCGAACCGGATGAAGTCAGAAAATGGCTTGAGCATATTAAGCATATAGCTGATTTGACATAAATATGCTATTGCAATATAATTATGTTAATTATTCACAACAGGTCAAGGTACAAGTTTATTCTCCTGTAAAGCGGGGTTTTTCCATTTATGAGAGGGTAAGAAATGAACCGGCAGTCAGAGAGAAGGTGTTTAATATTATATATCTCAGCAGTTTTTTATTATCGCGTAGAGAGGTTAATAATCCGAATATTTATCCATACCATGTATTTGCTGATAAAACTGAAAAGTTTATTTTATTCAAGCCTATTACTGTTCTGTGTGGAAACAATGCATCAGGGAAATCAACCTTATTAAATATTATTGCCAATAAGCTTAATTTAGAAGGAAAGGAATATTGCGCCTGCAATAAATACAGCATTACACCATATTTTTCCGATTTTGTAAACGAATGTGGTTACGAGTTAGGGGAAGATGAGTCAGGAAGACGGTTTACAAAAATACCTGAAAAAAGCAGATATATCAAAAGTGAAGATATTCTGTACGAAATAAAGAAAATTCAGCAAGAAGAAATACTTGCGGATGGGTATATTTATGAACATGTCAGAAAGGGAATGCCTAAGGACGGGGTTAACCTGCTGCGCTCTTCAAAAGAAATGTATAAGCAGATGGAATATATGAAATTCGCACAGGAGAAGTATTCTAACGGGGAAACAACAATGCAGATATTGGAAGATTGCTTAGAGATGGATGCGCTATATCTTCTGGATGAGCCGGAAGTTTCCTTATCCCCGGCAAATCAGGTATTATTAGCGGAAAGAATAAACCAAATGGCTCGATTATTACATTGCCAATTTATTATATCTACACACTCTCCGTTTATGTTAGGCTCGTTGAACGCTAAAATCTACAATCTTGATTCAAAAGACTTAGATGTGGTTAAATGGACGGAACTTGATAATATCAGATACTTTTATGATTTTTTTGATAAGCATAAATGCGAGTTTAAGTAGAAACCGCCACAAAGGTGCTTGATAAAGCTTGCCAATAGAATTAATCGAAGATTATATAAATGATCATAAAATTTTTTAAAGTATTAAAAAACAAAGATTTTCTTAAAGAAAAACTCGATTCTGTTTGGATTATAGCAAGGCGCAAAGAACGTCTTCGGATTTAGAAGCAGAATAGACATCGTAAACGGACTTTTGAAGTTTTTCAGCATAACAAAACATGAGCAGACTTCCTTCAGTATCTTGCTCATGTTATTATTTATATTAAAAAATTACCTAATCATCTTTATTTATTTAAATATCTTACGGCATCCCGGATTGCGAAACGTCCTGAATTAACCGCCCATGCCTGTTGTGCTCCCGGTACGATACTTACTTCGTATGTTTCGCCATTTAATCCTCCTGCATCGCTTCCGCCTGCATAGAGTCCGGGAATTATATTTCCTTCTTTATCCACAACTTGAGCATCAGGTGTAACCACTAAACCGTCAGTTGTTGCAAATATGCCTAATTCAAATTTTAATGTGTAATATGGACCTTCTTCAACCGGATACAGGAACTCTGCATCTTTGCCATAGTCCAAATCAACACCGGCCTTGGCAAAATCGTTGTATCTGTCTATAGTAGCCTTAAGCTGTTCCTTGTCAATATTAGTTTTTTCTGCTATCTCATCAATTGAATCAGCAACAAATACATAATCCGGATGGTCTTTTAATGCCTTTTCTATTTCTCCGTATAAATCAGGCGTTTCACCACCAAAACCCGGTAATCCGTTTTCTGCAAAATTATCTAAATTCTGTTTTGACAGTATCATATATATACTTCCCTGTTGTCTCTGGGCATTGCCGTTAGTTCCCCAGTCCTTGTTTATCATGGATTCATCAACGAATCTGTTGCCCTGTTCGTTAATCTTCAAAACAGGCAGCCATCCTATTAGGTTAACAGGCTCGTATACACCATAAGGTTTCATAGCGGAACCGAAATTCATGAGTGAACCGTTAAGCCTTCGGTCTGATGCCCCCACTGCTAAAGCCATATTTATTCCGTCTCCGGTTCTGCCGGCAATACCTGTATCATAAACATCATCAGCATCAATTTTGGCGTATTTTTCAATCATTTCAGGACTTCCCGCGTATCCGCCTGTGGCTAATATAACTACAGGTGCGTTAATAACTAAATTACTTCCATCACTTTTTGTCGCTTTTATACCTGCAACCTTGCCGTCTTCCATAATTAATTCCTTGCCGGTGGTATTAAGCATTATTTGTACACCTAATTCTTCAGCCTTATTGGTCATTGTTTTTACAAATTGTGCTCCGGTATCCTTATATATGTGCCATGTATTATATTTATTGTCTCCGTTTGGAGCTAAAACCTCAAATTCAACTCCCAATGATTCTAACCAGTTTGCACCTTCTCCCGAGTTTTCATACAGCTTCATAATAATGTCCTGATCAGTTGCCCAATGATGGAACTCCTGTGCAGCAAAGAATACTTCTCTGACATCATAATGGATTCCCTGTTTTTCAGCATAGTTGCTGTTTAATCCGCCGTAGCCTTCTGCAGTATTGGTTGTTCCGCCTGTGAAAGCATTCTTTTCTAACATTATTACATCCAGCCCCTGCTGTCTTGCTTCTATGGATGCGGATAATCCTGTGGCACCCGAGCCTACCACAACTACCTGGGTACTTATGGTTTCTGTTTCTTCTTTAGTATCAGCAGCAGGTGTTTCGTTTTCGGTAACCGAATTATTCTGTCCTGTATCTGCATTATCTTCAACCTTGGTACATCCCGGTAACAGCAGTATTGATAAAAGTGATGCTATCAATATCGTCATTGTTAATTTCTTTAATTGCTTCATTTAACATTCCTCCATATTTATTGTTAATAAAATTACTATGTAAATTATACAGATAAATTGTGATATAATAAATTACACTAATTTATGCTTTTTTGTTAAAGTACTACTAAAGTAGCATTTTTAATAGACAAATCATATTAAAATTGTTATGATATTATCACCATAAAGGGAAAATGTATTCTGAGGAGATATCGTATGACTGAACTTACAGAAAATGAATTGTTTAAAATATCAGATTTAATACTTGATTTATATAATTCAGATACAAAGGATATAAGGATTTCTTTTTTTGAAAATATTCAAAAGGTTGTTCCTTTTGACGTAGGCACTTTTTTTACCGGAAATAATATTAACGGGCAAAAGCTGCTTACAGATCCTATTGCTTATAACCACCCCGTTGACAAGGTTAAAGACAGCAATGAACTGTTCAAGACCTACGAGAATTTACAAAGTTCTGATTATGGCTCATGGATACTTCACCAAAAAGAATCAATGGTAGTGAGGGAAACTGACATTCTGCCTGATTCAATACGTGAAAAAAGTGAAATATTCAAAAAGATTTTTGAACCCATAGGCATGCATTACTGCTGCAGCATATATATTATGTCTGATGAAATTTTGCTTGGACTTGCCAATCTGTTCAGGAAAAAGGAAAACCATGATTTTACAGAAAGAGAATTATTTATACTTGAATATATTAAGCCTCATCTGACCCAGCGGGTTTCCCAATTGCATCCCCAGGTAAGAAGTCATGAAAATATTAAAAATAAAATGATTCGGGATTTTAACCTGACAGGAAGAGAATATCAGATAATCGTAGAAATATGTAACGGAGATTCAAACAAAGAAATTGGGGATAATTTATTTGTTTCAGAAAACACAATAAAAAAGCATATACTGAATATTTTCAAAAAAATGAATGTAACCAGCCGTTCTGAGCTAATGAAACTTTTTTATGAAAGATTTTTTGGTAAAATTTATTTATAAATTTTTAAGTATATAATGTAAAATTATTTTAGCAGGGGCAGTATGATAAGGTGTTGAGATGGATATGTTATGATTGATTGCCACAATTTTAGCTTTAAGTACACAGTGATTTATGGTACAATTAAAATATAAGCATTTCTGTAAAGGGATGCCTAAGGTGAAGTAAGGAGTGATGTAAATGTTTTATCCATATGGGTTTCTGCCGTTTGACCCCACAACGATTATTTTGATACCCTCTATAATATTGACTCTGTATGCTCAAAGTAAGGTTAAATCTTCTTTTAAGAAATATTTAAACGTACCGACACGCAGAGGCTATACGGGAGCACAGGTTGCAAGAATGCTTTTAGACAGAAACGATTTAAGGGATATACCCATTGAAATGGTGAGAGAGCAGTTGGGAGACCACTATGATCCTACGAAGCGTGTATTGAGGCTGTCCGGAGAGGTGTACCAAGGAAGTTCCATTGCCTCCGTCAGTGTGGCGGCTCACGAAGTGGGTCATGCAATACAGCATTCGAACGGTTATTTTCCGTTATCCTTAAGAAATGTTGTTTTTCCGGTTGCGAGATTCGGCTCATCTGCCGCCTGGATATTTATTTTTATCGGATTATTGATTCCAAGGTTGGGAGGCTTGATGGATGTAGGAATACTGCTGTTTGGCGCTGCGGTTCTATTTCAGCTCGTAACGCTTCCCGTAGAGTTTAATGCAAGCAGCAGGGCATTGGCATTGCTTGATGATAATGGATTTATCGGTGACGAAGAAAAAAGGGAAGCCCGTAATGTGCTTCAGGCTGCAGCATTGACATATGTGGCGGCTATGGCAAGCGGCTTGGCGCAGCTTGCAAGACTTCTTTTAATCAGAAACAACAGCAGAAGAAGATAATACGTTCGTATTACAGCTTATTATGTGTTGGGAATACAGAGGCAGGCTCTTGGGAGAGCTTGTTTTTTCTTGCTTTTTTAAAATATTTTCTTGACATTACATAGCATAACTGATAATATATAAAAAATAGTTAGCGTATGCTAACTTAAGAACGAGAATACATAGGAGGATATATGAGTATAGTAATAGTAGGCGGACATGACAGAATGGTTTCTCAATACAATGAAATATGTAAGGCGCACAAATGCAAAGTAAAGCTTTTTACCCAGATACCCACCCGTTTTAAAGAGCAAATCGGATGTCCTGACTTAATGATTTTATTTACGAGTACCGTGTCACACAAAATGGTTTCATTGGCGGTTCAGCAAGCAGAGAAAAACGGTATAACCATTGCCCGTTCTCATTCGAGCAGCGGATCTGCACTTAAAAAAATATTAACGGAATATTGCTAAAAAAACAAAAAAAAATATTGACTTTTTTATTTGGTTAGGGTATGCTTACATTAGAAGAATAATGATACTCATTATCAATTAGACAAAAATGGAGGTATGAATATGTCACTTATGATGGTTCCTTTGGGGGAAACAAAAGTAATTTCATTATTCAGAGGCAAGGATGAAATGAAAAGGCGTCTGCAGGATTTAGGCTTTGTAAAGGGGCAGGAAGTGCAGGTTTTGGGTGAAAATTCATCCGGTCTTATTTTAATGGTTAAGGGAACTAAGATTGCGCTTAATCGCGGCTTAGCCTCATTGATAATGGTAGATTAAATATCGGAGGAGATAATGATGACGTTAAAGGATATGAATCCCGGGCAGCAAGGTGTTGTTATTTCAATTGGTGAAAAAGGTCCTATGAGAAGAAGGCTCATGGATATGGGTGTTACGCCGGGAATATCGATAAAGGTTATTAAGGTGGCACCCTTAGGCGACCCGATTGAAGTAAATATCAGAGGATACGAGCTGAGCCTCAGGAAGACAGAGGCTGAAAATATTCAAATGAAAGTATAGCATTTGCTTTCGGATTATTTGTTAAGATTATAATTATATTTTTTTATTTTTGCGGGAAGGTTAGTTAAAACTAACCGGTTAAGGAGGACAAATATGGCATTTACAATTGCTTTGGCGGGCAATCCCAACAGCGGGAAAACAACGCTTTTTAATGAGCTTACAGGAGCTAAACAGCATGTTGGGAACTGGCCGGGAGTAACAGTCGATAAAAAAGAAGGTATTTATAAGAAAGATAGGGAAACAAATATTTTAGACCTGCCGGGAACCTATTCATTATCACCATATTCGGCGGAAGAAGTAATCGCAAGAGATTATATAGTTAAGGAAAAACCGGATGCGGTAATAGACATTGTTGATGGGACTAATATAGAAAGAAATTTATATCTTACACTACAGATAGCCGAAACAAAAATTCCCATGGTTGTGGCGATAAACATGATGGATGAGGTTGAGGCACAGGGTGATAACATTGATTTCAAAAAGTTATCGGAATTTTTGGGTGTTGCCGTGATACCTATTGTCGCAAGAAACGGCAAAGGAATAGACGAGTTGATGGATGCCGCTGTAAAAGCCGCAAAAAATCAAACCTCGGCAAAAAAGTTGGATATGTTTGATGAAAACATACTTTCGGCTACAAAGGCTATTTATGAAGTATTAGTCGATTCAGAAGTAGGGTCAGGTCAGACAAGAGCAGTTTCTGCGGAGTTGGAATGGAAGGCAATTAAATTAGTTGAGAATGATGAAATTGTACTGGGAACCATATCAGAGGGTCAAAAATCAGAGATTGAAGCAATACTGAAAGAAGCGGAAAAGCATGCGGACGGAGATTTGGAAGCGAGAGTTGCCGACCTGAGATACAAATTTATATCTAAAATAGTAAGCCAATCGGTAAAAAAGAATAAAACAGTACATGTGGAAACCAAATCGGATAAATTGGATAAGATTTTAACCAACCGTATATTAGCACTTCCCATATTTGCAGTTATTATGTATTTACTGTTCGCAATAACATTCAGCGAAAACTTTTTATTTGTGGAAGGTCTGTTAAGCCCGGGAATGTGGTTAGCCGGTTTGGCGGAGGATTTATGGGCAGCATTCGGAGACTTTATAGGAGGCTTGATAGAAAATGCCTCACCCATGCTGCAGTCTCTGGTTATGGATGGCATAATTGAAGGCTTGGGCGCAATTATAGGTTTTATTCCGTTGGTATGGGTACTGTACATTTTGATATCTTTCCTTGAAGATTGCGGATATATGGCACGTATTGCATTTGTAATGGATAGAATATTCCGAAGATTCGGATTGTCGGGACGTTCCTTCATTCCTCTGTTAATGGGATTCGGCTGCGGCGTTCCCGCAATAATGGCTACAAGAACACTGGATACCGAAAAAGACAGAAGAATTACGACAATAATTACCGGGTTCATGCCTTGTGGAGCTAAACTTCCTATATTTGCAATGTTTGTTTCCACATTCTTTGCAGGAAGCAACAAAACCTTGGTAACATATTCTCTTTACATGTTAAGTATTGTTGTGGCGATTGTTGTATCCTTATTGTTAAATAAGTTTTTATATAAATCCGAAGCTTCAAACTTCGTTATGGAGCTTCCAAGATACCGTGTACCTACTTTAAAGAGTATCGGAATTCACGGCTGGGAAAAAGTAAAAGGCTTTGCAGTAAAGGCAGGAACAATAATATTTATTTCAACTATTTTAATTTGGGGATTGAGTAATTTTAATATGGATTCATTCAATGGCGTAAATGCAGAAAATAATGAAGACGGTAGTATAATGAGTGAAATGGACGACAGCTTTCTCGCATCCATCGGCAGTGCTGTGGCACCTGTTTTCAAACCCTTGGGCTTCGGCGAATGGAGACCTACGGTTGGAGTTGCCACAGGCTGGATTGCAAAGGAAATGGTGGTTGTTACAATGGCGCAATTATATGATGATGATGTTTCTCCCGAGTATTTGGAAGAGTACTTCCGTCAGTATGATGCCGAGGAATTGGAAGAATTGGGATTTGAAGACGGAATTTATGACGAGGAGGCTGCTTTCGATATTTATGCGGAAGGTATTCTTTGGGAAGGTGCGGATGAAAATGCTCTGCCATCCATGAAGAATGATATAAAAACAAAGGCAGCGGCTTACTCCTACATGGTATTCAACTTACTGTGCATGCCGTGCTTTGCGGCGGTCGGAGCTACGAAGAGAGAGCTGAAGACCTGGTCGCGAACAGGCGGTGCAGTTGGTATTCAAATGTTGACAGCATACGTGGTAGCATTTATAGTATATACGGTAGGAAATGTGATATCTTAATCTGAGGAGGGATATTGATGGCAGATTTCATTATTATTGCTGTTATAGCAGCATGTGTAATATTCAGTATAGTTTACAGCAGGAAAAGGAAAAAAGCGGGTCAATCAGGCTGCGGATGCGGCTGTGATAATTGCAGCGTTTCATCCTGCTCCGATAAGCATTAAGCTATAAACAATTAAATATAAACCTCTTCCTGCAGCAGAAATTACATGCGGGAAGGGGTTTTTATTTTATGAAAGGAATTTTATAGAAATGTTGTATTTATAAATATTTACAATGGCAATTTATCGAAAAATCTGATAAAATTATTGCATAAGATTAATATATAAATATTCCGGAGGTATGATTATGTATGAATCAGGAGAAATGTATTTGGAAACCATTTTGGTTTTAATGAAACGCAAGGGGCAGGTAAGGTCTATAGATATAGCCCGGGAGTTAAATTTCAGCAAACCCAGTGTAAGCCGTGCGGTAGGGATTTTAAAAGATGATGATTTTATATCAGTGGATGCGGACGGTTTTATTGAATTAACGGAAAAAGGTCAAAAAAAAGCTCAGGATGTCTATGAGAAGCATAAGGTTTTGACAAAATTCTTCATGGATGTAATCAAAATAGATCCCGAAACAGCCGAAGAGGATGCCTGCAGAATCGAGCATATTATCAGTGATGAAACCTTTCAAGGCATTAAAAAATATTTAAACGATAAATAAGCAAGTAATAAAGCATGCAATTCGGAGAGGGGAGATTTGTATCAAAGGCTTTATTTATAAGCATAAATTATTCTTTGTACTGCTATCCGCAATTTTTACGGTTTTAATGCTGATGATAATTACCGGGCATTTTAAGAATCCAAAAATAGTCACAGTAACAGACATAGACGGTATTTATGACCTGACCGAAATTTTAAACACGGAGAATGATTACATTGGCTTGGCTCCGGGCGAAAGATACTACCCTAATATGTATCTGCTGCCCGAAAATGCGGACGAAGCCGTTCCGACAAGCATTGACAATTTTTCTAAAATTCGTGCGGAATATCTTTCTCAAAGGTTTATCCTCAAGCTTCCGGATGACAGCCGCATATATACCATGACCTTCAAACTATCAGGCAGACATGCCATGAAGGTATATGTCAACGGAAGGCTTGCGGGGAAAACAGGCAGTCCCGGCACCACCAAGAAGGATACGGAGGTGTGGGAAAACAATATCACCTTCGAAGCTGCAGCCGCAGACGGCAAAATGGACATTATACTTCACAGCGCACATTTTTATCACGCTAAAAGAGGGGCATCCATTGCGGAGCTGATTGTGAGCGATGCTGAAAAGCAGGATCCGTTTTTCTATGAACGCATTAAGGGAATAATGACTACGGGTATGCTTTTAAGTGCCGCAGTTATGCTGATTTTTATCTATGTACTGCTGTGGCGTACCAAGGAAACTCTGTATTTCGCCGTTGCATGTCTTGCGATGATGATGAGGGAGGGTCTGCAAAGTCAGGCATGGACATATTTACCCATAAACGGTAATCTGTCATTTATGTTGGAATATATGAGTTTTGTTGTTCTTACAATTTTTATTTCATTATATTTAGAGCAGTATGCGGTGAACAGATTCCTTAAGTGTGCCCAGTATACCGCTATTGCAGGTTCCATTGCTTATGGGATATGCCTGCTCTTTACAGATTCGCTGTTCTATACCTCGGTGCTGAAATACTATCAGGTATTGCTTGTTTTGTGCATTGTTCCGGGAATTTCCGGAGTTCTTATAAATACGCGCAATCCTTCAAGGGAACAGGCCGCCGCATTGTACGGCATGGCGGTGTTTTTTATGGCTTCCGTGTTTGATATAGTTATGTACAGCGATATTTTAGGAGACAAAGCCGACATTCCCATAGCGGAGCTTTCAATGTTGGTCTTTGTCCCTGCCCAAACCGTTTCGCTTTTTCTCATGAATAACCGTGTGCTTAGTGAGGCGAGGGATGCGGAGCATAAGTTGGAGGCGGAAAAGACAGCACTGGAAAAGCTTAATAGTATGAAGACGGAATTTTTAGGCAATGTTTCCCACGAGCTTAAAACACCTCTTACCGTGATTTCCGGTTACGCGCAAACCTCAAGGCAATTGGCGGAGAACTCGCTCATGGGGGATGGAGAAGAAATATCCCGCCGCATGAAGCTGATTTCCTCGGAAGCGGAGCGGCTTTCCCTGATGGTGGGACAAATCCTCGACGTGACCCGCATGGAGGAAGAGCGTATGGTAATGGAGAAAAGACCCTGTTATGTGGACGAGATAATTCACGAAGCCGTGGGAACCCACTATCCCATACTCAATAAAAATAACAACAGGTTGGAAATTCGCATGGAAAACGGACTCCCTGCGGTTAATGCAGACCCTGCCCGCATATCCCAGGTTATTGTCAACCTTATTTCAAATGCGGTGCGTTTCACAGAAAACGGTCTGATTACCGTGTCTGCGGAGTTGAAGAACAAACATATTCAAATCGGCGTGTCGGATACGGGGGAAGGCATTTCCGCCGACAGACTGGGGCATATTTTTGAAAGGTACGGAGGCATGGAAAAATCCGGCTTTCGCAGGAGTACGGGTACCGGATTGGGGCTTTATATATGCAGGAATATCGCAGAGCAGCACGGAGGCAAAATTTGGGCGGAAAGTACGGAAGGAAACGGAACGAAGGTATTCTTTACTCTGCCTGTACTGCCGGATAGCAGTACAGAATCAGCAGCGCCGAGTCAGTAGCGTATCTTGCTGAACACATATTCCTGTTTTCCCGAATTTGAAAGCTCAAACCATCCGCTGTCATCAATTTTAAGTTTTTTTCGCAAGTTTGCAACATGTACTGCTATTGTTCTCGCCGCCCCGGGAGAATTTCCTCCCCAGGCTCTGCGGTAAATTTCGTCGTAGCTAAGTCTTTGACCGGCAAACAACGCAAAGCATCCCAAAAGCTGGAGCTCCTTTTGAGTAAGAGGGATAAGCTCTCCGTCCAAGGTGGCTTCACCGGACAGAAAATCCACAGTGAGGGGGAAAAGCTCTATACGTCCTGCATTCATGATGCCCGCTCTGCGAAGCTGTGCCGCCACCCGTGCGGAAAGAACATTCAAATCATAGGGCTTGGTTACATAATCGTCCCCGCCCTTCAAAAGTCCCTTCACAACGCTTTCGTTTTCATCCCTGCAGGTCAGGAAGATTATGGGAGCGTTTGTTTTCTGCCTCAGCTCGGAGCAAAATTCAAATCCCGAACCATCGGGCATCATTACATCCAAAAGAATCAAATCCGGTCTGTGCTCCTCCAAAAGAAAACGAGCCTTTTCCAAGGTGGGCGAGCACAAAATCTCGTAGCCCTTGCCTCTGAAATATTCACAGTTGATATTCAGTACGTCGGCGTCGTCCTCTACCATTAAAAGCTTCGCACTTTGCATTCCATCACCTCAAATCTTATGGCACTATTTTATCATATCCCATAAAAGAAATAAACAATGAAATTTATAAAACTGTTAAGATTTCTTGATATCCCGCACACAGGGAATTTTTTGTGCTATCTTGTATATGAGTGTGATAAACTCATCTAATTGAAATGGGGTGATTTTTATGTTGCAGATAACCCGGGTTGATATAGTGGATGGTCAAACGTTGGATATTGAACTAAGCAACGGGCATCTGATTCTATTCGACACCCAGCATCTGCCCAAAGCTGACCATAACTATGACAGTCTGCGTGACTTAGAGGTGCTGCCCCGCCCGAATACAGACGGTGAGAGCATATTCTGGCGAGAGGGTCCTCGGATTTCCATAGAAGAAATACTTAGTTGGCTGGCAACATAAATCAATCAAAAAAACAAGCTAAGGGAGGTGGGTATAGAGAAGATACACTGCGTATTGTTCTTAACAAATTTGCATCGGCAGGATTAAGTAGGCTGATGTAAAAATACTGAGGGGGTAAAAAACAATGAAAAATCTTTTTAAGCGGACCATAAGCTTCACATTGATATTGAGTATGATGCTGTCAATGGTGCCTTTCTATGATTTAAAGGCCGAAGCTTCCGTGTCCGCAGGCATCAATGATATGACAGCATTAGATGCTCTTGGAATCGATATTTCCAAAGCACCTTTGGGTTATGACCCAAATACCGCAGAAAACCCATTTGGCAGGGAAACCACATCCATAGCGGTGGTTGACGAGCTTTTTATGGTGGGAAGGTCAAATAACAGCGAAAACTATTCAAAGCTGTACGGTGACAACTGGGCGGTGGGAGGCAGTATAGACAACTTTTTTAAAGGAACGCCGGCATCCTTAGGTGATGCAGCTGCGGGCAGCAAGTTTGTTTTACTGCCGAAAGGCTATTCCGGCAATGATAAAACTGAGGTCTTAGGGGCAAATGCCCTTGCCATGACAGAGGCCAATTTGGATATGACTAAAAGCAACGGAGGACGAAAGGACAGTGTTGCCTATGTATCGTATAAATATAATGATAATCCTGTAGAGCCCATGAGCTTCGTTTCCATCGGACTTATTGATCCCGAGTATCATAAGGATGGAGGAGACAATATGCATTCCACTATGCACAGGTTATTGGCAATTAATTGTGGCAACAACGAAGATAAATCCGGGCTTAACCGGTTTAAAAATGAATATTTGGCATCCACTTATTTAAAGATTACATCAGGAGACTATGACGGGGATGATATAGATGAAATTGCGGTGTATGTGCCAAGTGAAGACAACCCCCGCATAGAAATATACAAGACTACCTATGACTGGAAGGAATACGGCTACACCTATTTAGACAGGACCATGATATATCAGTTGGATAAATATAAAGCAACTAAGGCTGTAGCCGGTGCTGTGCCAACTGCCATAGGCGATACGCTTGTTCCCAATATGGTATCCTTGGTATCTGCGGATTTTGACATGGACGGCATAGACGACCTTGCTGTTTCCTACGGTTATACGGGAAGCGCAATGGACTCGGCACCCTGTAAGGCTGTAATGCTGTTTGGTGAAAAAGCAGGCCGTTTTGGTTCTCGTACACAGGATATACCCCTAAGTCACAACGGCACGTCAATTGTTCGCGCTTCCTTTGCAACAGGAGACATAGACGGTGACGGGGAAAAGGAACTTGTGGTAGGAGGCAGCTTGGCATCAGACAACTTCAATCCAAATGAACGCTATGTGGCAGTTTATCATTGGAACGGTACGTCATTTTCAGTAAGCCAATCTAAGAAGTTTAACCTTTTTGAAAAGGACAACAGCGGAAATTATGTAAATTCCAATATTCCCAGCAGCAAAACAGAGTTTTACAGCCTTCCTGTGGCACCGGCAAATATTGCAATAGGACATTTTAACGGCATATCTGAACCTGTTAACATATATATTGACTCAATACTTATTGAACTTGGGGATAACGGCATGGAAATAGTTTCGCTGATGGACAATAATTTAAGAACTTCGGCAAGCTATGATTACGCGGAATGGGGGGCCCGCGCCGCTCAATTGACCGGCAACGGCACTGATGCGCTGATTACAATGACCAGCGATATAACGAGAGCCGCATCAACTAAAAAGAATTTTATTCAATATTTTAATGAAGTTATTGCAAGGCTTCAAAATCCAAGCACTGAAAAAACCTGCATGAAAGCGGTTTACGGTGCCGGCAGCGGGCTTAAGGTATGGAAGAATGAAGTTAAGGGAACCGGATTCTGCCTTCCCAATACGGACGATGATTCATCCTCGGTAAGGTATACGGGAGAGCATTACTACACATATATAGATCCTAAAATACTTGCGGTACTTGCATCGCCGCCTTATTTCAAGGATTTGTTCAATGATGAAGTGGGGGGCGATACAGAGCCGTCAGGAACCTCTTACGGAACCACAAAAGGCAGCGGAGGCGGGAGCAGCTATTCAAATACACTTTCTGTAGGTCTTTATACAAGCTATGAAAAATCAGTTTCAATATTCGGGGTGGAACTCTTTAGGTATGAAGCTGAATTAGAGGTTAATAATCACATGACCTGGGAAACCTTAAACACCTCTACGGTCGAACAATCAGTAGAATATCAAACCCTGTCAGGTCAGGACACGGTTGTATTTTTCTCAATGCCTGTGGAAACATATGTTTACGAGCAAACATATCCTGTAAATGACGCCAATGGAAATTTCTTAAGAACAGAAACTCAAAGCATGACCGTCAACATTCCTCATGAGGCATCGGTGAGAAATCTTCCTTTGGAGGCTTATGAGCGTATAGCGGCGGATTATGATGAGCTGCCCAAGATTTCAGGAGCTGTATTGAAGCACACTGTGGGTATGCCTTCAACCTATCCAAGCTCTGCTCAAGGTTATGGAAGCACAGGAGCGGAAGGACTTCCCACAATAGTTTCCCAGGGAGATCCCGCAAAAATAGGATACGGTGCTTCCTCTCAAACAAAGGAAATTGCCATGTCCTCCTCAACGGAAAACAGCTTTAATTATGAGCTGGATATTTCAACTAAAATCGGGGCAGGGGGCGGTGGTCTCATGGTGGGAATTACAGCCGGATATGCCCATGGAGCAGGTACCGTAAATATCAACACATCCGGCAGCTCATATTCCGGAACCCTTTACGCGCTTCCCAGCGCAGCCGAAGCCTACGGATATGATTTTAACTGGAAGCTTTTCACATACCCGTATGTAAACGGAGAACAGATATTCCCGGTTGTAAACTATATAGTATCTGATATAACCCAGCCTCCATTGGTGCCTGATAATTTTGTTCAGTTAGATCAGGGTACCTCTCAGGACAGAGTGGCATTGTCCTGGCAGTACAGCGGTAATCCTAAGGGTTTTACACTTTACAGATATTTCCGGGGAGCAGGCTCCGCAGGATTTTATGAAGTGGCAGACATATCTGCGGGAGATATGGATTATGTAACGGACACTGACGGAAGTACAAGAACCTACTGTTATATTGACGAAGGATTGACGGCAGATACGGAATACCTTTATAAAATTCAGACAGTGGGAAATTCCGAACCATCACTGTCAATTGAAAGCGAAACCTTGACTGCATACACAAAACCGGAGGGTATTATACCGGACGTGCAAATTAATGCAAAAGAGCTTACTATTTATCCCGATACAGAACATAAAAGCTCTGTAACCATAGCAAACGCAGATAAGTTATCCGGAGCAACCTTGTATTTCCAATGGCAAAAATATGATTCCGATAATAAAAAATGGTCGGATTTAGCAACTTTAAACACCACGTCCATACGATTTACGGATGCAGGTCTCGATGATGAAGGATTATATCGCTGCAAGGTCACAAGCAGACAAAATACAACCATTGTATCCTCCTATTCACCTGTTTTAAATGTGACTTACTCTAAAAGAACGGCGCTGATGGAGGAACTGCGGGCTGTACGGAACTCAAATAACGGAACCCTTTCGGTAAAGCTTTCGGGAATGGGAACCAAGACCATACCAAGCGGTACTGTGGTATTTAAATTGGAGGCGGAAGGATATTCCAAACAATATGCTGCCGCAATCAACAGCCAAGGTATAGCAGCGGTTGATATTTCTACCGTACCGGGAGTATATAAGGTAAGTGCCGATTATAACGGCAACAGGGTCTTTAAATCAAACAGTATAGATAAAAACGCAGACGGCAACGGTGTTTTCTATGTATACGGGCAGGAAGTCAGCGGATTATATTATTGGGACTGTGCAGAAAACTACACCTATGGAGATACCATTGAATTTACAAAATATATAATGGACAGTTCCGGTACGATAACAGGTACCCAAAATGTGGATTTTTCCTCCATTATAGATAATGGCAAGGAGCTATGGAGAAAAATGGAGCTTTACGAACTTCCGAAATATGACGGGGGCGGCTTGCTCAATGATGACGGCAGCTGGATGTTAGGTAAGTTCGAACGCGGAAATTTGTATGAAGCCAAAGAGTTCGGCGGCGACAAACCCTATTGCCCTGTGGTGTGCAACGAATCGGGAGAATGTACCCACGGTGTGGAAAATATCTTCGGCGACTATTCAAATACTGTTATAAACAGGTTCGAATCAGGCAAAGCCGGATGGGTGGGAAATTATTATATTCCATATGATTTAGATGGTGACGGAGAAATTGCGGGATATGAAAGTGCCTATAATGATGAAAGCTTTGTTTATAAAGCTGGGGGAAACCCCGAAGGATTTTATTTTACTGTGGATAAGGCACCGCTAAATGTGGATTTCAAAGGCGGATACCGTGACTTGGTAAGATCCATCAGCGAAGTACAGATGTATGAGGACAAGGAAGTTATATTGACGGAGGATAATTATGCGGCTTACGGCATCAGTGAGGAATATTGGGAAACGATCACCAAAGCGGCATGGTTTAGGGAATTTGACAGGCAGGGAGAATTGGTGTTTGACGGAGAATTGGTACCGTGCGAATATGATATTTTATACAATGTTATTGGTGACGGACAATGTGTGCTGACATATCATCCCCTTATGCCAAATGGTCCCGGAGCTCAGCTTGCGATGAATAAAAATGCGCTGACAGCCAAGGGACAGCTGTTTAACGACGACCCTCTCGAAACAGTGGCGGCGGAGGAAATAACAGATACGGGATTGTTTGATAAAGGTTATAAGGTATACTCGCGTTATGATAGTCACCATTTTACAGATGAATGTTTATTTACCTATCCCGTCAATCTGTGGGCATTTGAAGGGCATTATTTTGAAACAGAGGGTTATGATGGGAACGGTGATGTAAATGCAAATGTTGCAGGTCAAAATGATGCCGAAGAACGCCCTATGGATAACTATTATACGGAGCATGGGCTGAATGTATTCAGATATGACAGATTTGGGGCACGCTTCCCGATTACCAAATACATGGGCGAATCTGCTCAGACCGCAGGACAGTTTATCTTAGGCATAGAGCCTACCTATTATTTTAACAGCTATAAGGCAAGCGATAACTACAGATTAGCATATGTAAGGGCACATATTGCCGAAAACTATGATATAACCTTCGGTGACGTATCCATGACGGTAACGGGTGCCGCATACAATGTTTCCGCAGAGGCGGATGATATTACCAAGGGTTCTGTACAGCTTGTGACTCCTGTAACAGGCACAACAAGAAAATACCCTGTAGGTACTCAGCTCATTTTTGTTGCAGCACCTAACGAAGGCTTTGAAGTGGATTATTGGGAAGTAAACGATGTAAGTAAACAAGAGGGAGGCACCCAGCTAAAGGTAACACAAATTGAGGGCGGTGTTTCAGTTAAGGTCTATTTCAAAACGAAGATTAATACATTAAGCTACATGACAGAGCCCGAAAATGCCTATGTGGACGGACAATTGGCGGTAAATAAAATTACATGCTCCATACCAAGCGGTAAGGAGCTGATGGCAGGTGCCGAAATAAATATTTCTGCCGCCGCCGCCCAAGGTTATCATTTTGTAAAGTGGGAAATTCATGGGGAAGGATTGCCGACTCAGTACAAAGAGGGTGCCGATTTAAAAACCACAATGCCCAATACAAGCATCAGAATATACGGAGTTTTTGAGCGTGACAGCTACAACCTGACATTGGGAGACAACCTGGTTGCATATTCCGATGATAAAGTTCTCGATACCTCAAGGCCTATAACGGGAGACACGAAAATAACCGTCAAACCTGCCGCGGGGTATGAAATAAACGGTGAATGGTCGGCAACCGAAGGCGTTTTGGATACTGACACAGATGAAAACACATTCACATTCAGACTTTTAAAGGACACTGCTGTTTCGGCGGGTTCGGAATCCGGAACATATGAGGTGACCGTATCCTACACCACCACAGGCGGTGCAATAACCGTATCGGGAGCGGCGGATCTGCGGGAGGTCAAGGGCGGTACAAAGCTTAAATTTACGGCTGTACCCCAAAGAGGTTACAAATTGCAGGATTGGACGGTAAACGGAAAGAATCTTTCCCACAGCTCGCTGACTCTTGAATACACGGCGGACGGCAATATGGATGTATCTGCGATTTTTGTTGAAGAGGACTGCAGAACCGTGAAGGTATCAGTGGCTTCCGGCAGTAATGCGGCATTGAAATATATAATTGATGATGTTGATTATACCGAAAAATATACTGACGGAAATGTGACGCTTTATGCGGGGGAAACATTGACTGTCGAAGCATCGCCCCGTGAGAATAACATGATTGCAGGATGGAGAATTGACAATGTCTACAAACAGTCCTATGACAGAAATTACACTGTGACCTATTCGGGTTCAAGCACCGTGCAAAAGGTGGAAGTTGTAACCCAGAGTATGTTTAACAATAAAATTGAGTTTGAAACAAAATATGAAGGTTCATCATCACCGGTCAGTGCGGTTCTGACGGCAGAAGCAGACGGTGTGAGCTTCGCAAGCGGTGCCTCCGTAGGTGCGGGCAAGGAGCTGAAATTCACATTTACCGGTGCCGGTGCCGGTGTTTCACGCTGGACCATAAAATATGCGGGCGGTGAAGAAACAGATATTTCAGATGAATATGAAATACCAGTAACCGGTGATGTGCTGGTGCTTCCCTACACGCTGAACGACGCAAAAATAAAAGCATATTATAAGCTAAACAGTGAAATTGTGGAATTAACCTACACCGCAGAGATAAGTCCGGAAATCAAGACTTTTGAAGAAGCAACGGAAGGATATGAGGACCCGGAAGGTCAGGTATTTATCGTTGAAAATACAGGAACCGGTAAAATCGGCGGATTGAAGGCAGTGCTTGAATCCGGGGAATCCTTTGAAATTTCATCCGCACCGGCAAGCAGCAGCATTAATGTTGGCGGCAGTGTCACATTGACTGTAGTGCCGAAGGAAGGGCTTGATGCAGGAACATACACAGACACACTGACTGTTACGGGAGCTAAGAATATCGAACTGAAGGCAGCATTGTCCTTTACAGTTAAAGAAGAAGTTCAGGACAATGCTGTTACCGGTGTAACTATAACACCGGACAAGGCGGATGTTCAAAAGGGTGATTCAGAGACTTTTACAGCTTACGTTACGGGGACAGGTAATTATGACACTGCCGTAACATGGAGCGTTCAGGGCGGCACGTCATCGGGCACCGCTATCGGAACCTCGGGTGTTTTAAAGGTGTCTGAGGAGGAAATGGCGAAAACACTGACAGTGACGGCAACCGCCAAGGGTGACCCGAACATTGAGGATACCGTAACAGTTACCGTAACGGATGTACCTGTGACAAAGTATAAATTGACCGTAAAAGGCGGTTCCGGCACCGGAGAATATGCGGAAAATGCCAAAGTAACCATAGAGGCGTATGCCCCAGACGAAGGGAAGATCTTTGACAAATGGACTTCATACGGCGGAGGAAGCTTTGCCGATGCAAATAAAGCAGCCACTTCCTTCACCATGCCGGCGCAGGATGCGACAGTTACGGCAGCCTACAAGGATGAACCGATTGATCCGCAGCCTGCAGCCTATGCTGTTACCGTAAGCGGAAGCTATGCGGATAAAACAGGAGCAGGAAGCTATAAAGCAGGGGAGACCGTAAAAATTTATGCGGGAACCCGAAGCAGTTATACATTTGACGGCTGGAAGTCCGAGGATGTGAATATTGCCGATTCAGGCAGCACAAATGCAAGCTTCATAATGCCGGATAAGGCTGTCTCCGTTACTGCCGACTGGAGCTACAGCGGCGGAAGCGGCGGAGGGAACGGCGGAGGAAGCGGCGGCAAAAAGGACCCGGCAACTCCTCCTGTCCCGGAAGAACCTGCCGCAGCGGAACCTGCTGCACCTGTTATATCCGATACACGTGTTAATCCGCCGTCATTCAGTGATGTGGAGGATGATGACTGGTTTGCGGGAAGCGTAGGCTGGGCTTACGAAAATGGTCTGATGAAGGGTACGGGCGACAATACCTTCAGCCCCTACGGAAATACAACCCGCGGCATGATTGTCACCATACTGTATCGTTTGGAAGGTATGCCCGAAGCGAGAACCGGAGGCTTCATGGATGTTGGGGAAGGACAGTACTACAGCGAGGCTGTTGCATGGGCTGACAGGAACAACATAGTCAGCGGCTACGGCGACGGGAAATTCGGCCCGGAAAACAATATAACCCGCGAGCAGTTAGCGGTGATTCTGATGAATTATGCGAGATTCAAGGGTTACAATGTGACGGAAAAAGCAGATCTTTCCATGTATACAGATGTGGATTCCATTTCAGGTTATGCCAAGGATGCCATGGCTTGGGCAAATGCCGCAGGTCTGATTCAAGGCAGCGGAACGGAGCTAATGCCGGGAGGAAATGCCCAGCGTGCCCAGGTGGCGGCTATTTTCCAACGCTTTATAGAGAATTTTACAAAATAATTAAAATTTGAAAACAGCGGGAGTCCATTTTGGATTCCCGCTGTTTTTTCCGTAAATTCGTATCTTCAAACCGCAGATTGTTTAAATTTTAGTAGAAGTTTATTTATACTTGTTATATACTATTATTATGAATCAGCGAATCGGAGATTGTTCAATAATAATTGGGAGGAAATAAATGAAGAAACTAAAAATTGCAGAAGATATACATATGCTGTCCATGAATGTAACTGATATGCTTTTTGAAGGGATATGGGAGATTGCCAAGGGTGTGACATTAAATTCCTACATTGTAAAGGGAGAAAAAACCGCAATCATCGACGGCGTTATAGGATGGGACGGAGTTCCCGAGACCTTGTACAGCAATCTTGAGGAAATAGGAGTTAAACCGGAAGATATAGATTATTTAATAGTTAATCATATGGAACCTGACCATTCCGGATGGATTGAAAGCTTTGAAAAAATAAATAAAAATTTTACGATTCTGTGTACGGATAAAGCTGCAAAATTAGTATCTTCATTTTATGGAAACAGCCGTCAAATCAGGGCTGTAAAGGAAGGAGATACTTTGGATTTAGGAAACGGCAAAGTTTTAAGCTTCCATCCCGTACCTAATGTGCATTGGCCTGATACCATGTTTACTTATGAATCGGACACAAAAACATTGTTTTCATGCGATATGTACGGGTCCTTCGGCAAAATGGAAGAACATCATTTCGATGATGAAATGACTCCGGAAGAAATTGAATTTTATGAAACCGAAGGTATCAGATACTATTCAAATGTAATGACTACATTTACTTCAATGCTGAAAAAGGCAATACAAAAATCCAAAGAATTTGATATAAAGATTATAGCTCCCGGGCATGGTCCAATTTACAGAAAAAATCCGCAAAAAATAATGGATGATTATATGCGTTTCACACAATATGCGGTTGGAGCTGGAAAAAATGAAATCAGTATATTGTGGGGATCCATGTATGGTATGACGGAAAAGGCAGTAAATTTCGCGGAAAACGTGCTGAAAAGAGAAGGTATTAAGGCAAATAAGCTGAAGATGCCCTTGGAAAGCGAAAGTGAAATGATTGCCACCGTATTCAAATCCGCAGGTGTAATAATAGCCGCTCCCACATATGAATACAAGCTGTTTCCTCCTGTTGCCGCGGCAATGGATGAATTGGGAAGAAAGAAAATAACCGGCAAGGCTGCCTTCAGATTCGGATCTTACGGATGGTCAGGCGGAGCGGAAAAAGAGTTAAAAGAAATAATCGAAAGAAATAATATGAAGTGGGATTTCGTAGAATCAGTTGAATTTGAAGGAGCACCTAAGGAAGAAGATTTAATTAAAATCGAAGCGGGAATTTTAGAATTAGTAGAAAAAATGAAGGATAAAATAATAGAATAGAATAAATAAACTATACTTTATTGTTCTGAGTGCGTAAGAAGCCCCTCTGTCTTAAAAGACAATAGAGGGGCTTTGATATTACATATATAAAATTTTAAAGTTTACCATGCCGCGATTGTTCCGTCGGTTCTCGGCTCTGTTCCTCCGCATAGAACTCCGTCTTCATTTCTCCATATTATCTCACCTCTGCCCATTAAGGTAGTATCTAATTGAGGTACGATATTATGCCCCATTCGAGATAGCTGCAATGCCAAGTGATTTGGAAAATTCGGCTCAACTTGAATTGTTTTTCCGCCTACCCACTGCCATCTCCACGCATCCAATGCATCCTGAGGGTTCATGTGGAAATCTATTGTATTCATCACTACCTGCATATGTCCTTGAGGCTGCATAAAACCGCCCATTACACCGAAGGGACCTACCGCTTTCCCTTCTTTTGTTAAAAATGCGGGAATTATTGTATGGTATGGTTTCTTGCTTGGTGCAAGTGCATTGACATGTCCGGGGTCTAATGTAAAGTTATGTCCTCTGTTATGCAAAGCGATTCCTGTACCCGGTACAACAAGTCCGGAGCCAAAGCCCATATAATTGCTCTGAATGAAGGAAACCATATTTCCTTCTTCGTCGGCAGCAGCCATGTAAACAGTTCCTCCCGCCGAAGGATCTCCCGGCTCAGGCATTATTGCCGTGTCGCCGATTAATCCCCTTCTTTTTTGCGCATATTCTTCGGATAACAATTCATCAATGGTAACCTTCATCATTCTTGGGTCGGCAATGTGCGTCTGTCCGTCAACAAATGCTAATTTCATTGATTCTATCTGCTTGTGCAGTGTATCAACCGTATCTCTCGCACCAAATTCGAAACCCTTTGCTATATTTAATGCAATAAGAGCAACAATACCGTGTCCGTTCGGAGGTATTTCCCAAACATCATATCCTCTGTAATTTACACTGATAGGGTCAACCCATTCGCATTTAAACTCTTCAAGGTCTTCCTTTCTGATGTAGCCCTTGTACTTTCTTGAAAAAGCATCTATTTTATCAGCTAAATTTCCCCTGTAAAATGATTCTGCACTTGTTTCTGCTATTTCCTTTAAGGTTTCGGCATGGTCGGGTGATTTCCAGATTTCGCCTGCTTTCGGGGCTCTTCCCAAAGGAGCAAATGTTTTAAACCAGTTATCGAATTCTTCGCCGACAAAATTCTCCTTAAACAACTTAAATGCATTTCCCCACAGCTTAGCTACATTGGGAGTAAGCACATATCCTTCCGATGCATATCTTATGGCAGGCTCCAAAACATCAGTCAAAGGCAGCCTTCCAAAACGCTTGGACAGCTCCGCCCATGCCGCAGGTGCACCCGGAACCGTAACAGGAATAAATCCATACTTGGGTATTTCTGTTACCCCTCTTTCCCTCAAGCTTTCGATGGAAATTGTTTTTGGAGATTTCCCGCTTGAATTTAATCCGTATAGTTTGTCCTTAACCCATACCAATGCAAAGCTGTCCCCGCCGATTCCGTTTGAGGTAGGCTCTACGACAGTCAGTGTAGCTGCGGTAGCTATTGCGGCATCTATTGCGTTTCCGCCTTTTTTAAGAATATCGAGACCCGCCTGGGCAGCCATGGGCTGACCTGTTGCAACCATGCCTTTCTTGGAGTATACCACATTTCTTCTGGATGAATATCCATAAACACTTGAATCAAAATTCATAAAATTCCTCCTTGCTTTTATAGAAACGGTACCAATAAACCGGCTATAATAATTGATACCGATGTTACAGATACAAATCCCGCCACTACGTATGCCGGCATTATTCTGCTTAGTACATGATCCTTTTCCTCAGGTGTCTGAGCAACGGCGGTTGCAATTTCGTTTGCAATGAGGTAAGTTGCCGGAAAGCCTAAAAGCTGAGCCATTGCTATACCTACAGACAAATCTCTTGAGCCGCATATTTTCCAAGTTGGAAGGAAATACATAAATATATAGATACCTATCATACATGCGGCAAAAACCACAATTGTCTGCCAGCTAAGAGCTGCCAAATCAGATATTGATATTTTAGCTATTGATGGAATTATGCTGGCAAATATCGCCATTTGGAGCAAACCCGACGCCTTGCCCTTATCCAATATGCTTGCCGGAACCAAACCCATTCCGCCAACTGCGGCTCCTAATATTAAAGCCCATATAGAATAATTTATCGGGGTTATTTTTCCGAGCAATTGTGAAAGCCATGCAAACAAACCGGCTGTTGCCAAGCATACAAAGTCTGTAAAGTATTTATCATATTTCTTATAGAATAATACCTTTGAATCATCTGCTTTGTCAACCTTAGCGGCATTATTTGCATTTGCCGCTTTATTGGCACGAAATTCCACCAACATTTTTTCCGCTTCTTTTAATCCGTGGAAGGAAGCAGGCGGAGTTCCCACAAACTTTTGTACGGCATAAACAATAGTTCCTAAAGCTGCAGCCATTGTAAGACCCTTTGACATTGCTGCTTCCGTCATAATCTGAGTTGCTATAAGTCCTCCGTTAATTATGGGAATGCTTACTATCGCAGCTTCCTTTCCAATTATGGGTGTTACGGCAAAAAGTGACACAATGGCAACTATCATGGCAATTATAGATACTACAACAGTCCTCCACTCTTCAATCAACTGCTTGAAATTGATTTTTGTCCCCATATGGAATACTATATATGCAGAAGCCCATTTGGATATTTGTGTAAGACCTGCCTGCTCAATAATGTCCTGGGGCAGCACACCTGTTAAAAAACCAACTAAGAATAACATTAGGGCAACAAAAACCGAAGACATCTTGGCTTTTGTATAAACGCCCAACAAATCACCTATGGCGAATAATGCCAAACAAACAAATAAATAAAAGAAATTCATACATCCTCCTCAATAATTTAGAATTGCATATCCAACCTAAAATAAATAATAATTAGGACACGGACTGCTTTTTGTTTGTGTATTCAAACTATAGTATTGCAAGTATTATGCCAATTTTCTATTTTTTATAATTGTATAATAAGAAATATTTATTTTATTATTGTATTTATCAAGAATATTTTCACGCATATTTTCGAATTGTTATGCTGCTGTAAACAATAATTAATAATTGTTAAAAGAATATAGGCTAAAATAGGATAACAAAAAATGTTACGGGTCGAAAATACATCCAAAAACTATATGTAAATTTAGTTTTTACTTGAATTAAAGCAAAATTATATGTATAATATGTAGACAACTGACGAAAGCGGTGAACCTATGAAAAAAGTTGTAGTGGTGACTATCAGAAATGAAATAGGAAAAATGTATCATGAAGAATTAAGCAGTATATTTTATGACTGTCTTGATATAACGTCTTACAGAATTGAAACAGACCATAAATATAACACCAATTCTGATTATATAAAATCTGCGGATGTAATTTTGCTGACAAATCTCAACATATTTTCATTTATAAAAAATATGGTGAATGAAAAACATAAAATATTGTTTTTGGACTGCGGTTTTCTGAAAAATAAAATTGAATCATTGAAGAATTACCCTGACAATACAAAAGCATTGGTTTGCTTTAATTACTATGTGGTTTCTGTTAAAGCAATTGCCACAATTCATGAAATGGGTGTTACAAACCTTGCATTAACGGCATATAATCCTGACGCTCCGGATTTGAACGAAAAGTATGATTTGGCAATTGTGGGCGAAAGCTCCGCAATTGTTCCCAATAATATAGAAACCATAATAAGTCTTGGCAGGAGAAAGGTTAACTTTAAAACGCTCATGGATTTGGCTATTGCAACAGACACCTTGAATGATATTACAGAAAACCGAATAATGAATTATTCATTGGAGATAGCAAGCTCAAGCGATTTTTTCGACAATACTCTTTCATATGAATCATCAATAAAAACCCAGCTGAATACTGTAATGGATTTTATTGATTATTCAATCATAATATTAAATAATAATCATGTAATATTGAACTATAACAAGAATTTATTGCAAATGTTTGATTTAAGAGATACATTATTAAATAAAAACATTGCGGAAGTTCCCGAGATTAGGAAATTAGCCCAACATATTGATGATGAAAATATGATTAACAAGCTGATTGAGATAAACGAAAATAAAAGGATACTTATTACGGTACGGGTATTGAAAGATTCATTATTAAAATCTAACTCATACTTGATACTGATGAGGGATGTTACAGATGTTATGAAGTTAGAAGGCACCCTAAAAAAGCAAATGGAAAAAAGGGGCTACACAACTAAGTATAATTTTTTAAATATCTATGGCAAGGGAAGAGAGATAAAGGATTGTGTGGAGAAGGCGAAGATATTTGGCAAATTGGATAAAAATGTTCTTATAGTCGGAGAAAGCGGAACAGGAAAAGAGCTTTTTGCTCATTCAATGCATGATTATTCTCCAAGAAAAAATTACCCATTCATTGGCATAAACTGTGCTGCCCTGCCTTCTACATTGTTGGAATCAGAACTGTTCGGATATGAAGAAGGAACATTCACCGGTGCTAAAAAGGGAGGGAAGAGGGGACTTTTTGAATTGGCAAACAACGGAACTCTTTTTCTTGATGAAATCGGAGATATGACCATAGAAACACAGACCAAAATATTGAGAGTTCTTGAGGAAAAAGAGTTTATGAGATTGGGCAGCGGTGAAATAATTTCAATAAATGTAAGAATTATGGCTGCCACAAACAAAGATTTACGGGAATTAATCAATGAAGGATTATTCAGATTGGATCTATATTACAGATTGAACACATATATGCTCAAGATTCCTCCCCTGAGAAACAGAAAGGGCGATATAGAGTATCTTATCAGAATGTTTATTGAAGAAGAAAGTAAAACTCCGGTAAGCATTGACGAAGATGCGATAAATTTTCTTGTAAACTGCAATTGGTACGGAAATGTAAGGGAATTAAAAAATTGCATTGAATACATGGTTACCATATCCAAGGGCGGTCCCATAAATATGAGTCATATTCCCGATTATATAATGGAGGAGCATGAGGAGCTTAATAAGCACATCTTTGCACCTCAAGGGGATGTGCTTTATGAATTGAACGGCAGGGAAAAGGATATAGCATTTTTAATAATGAGCGAGATATTCAAAACAAGCTGCGGAAGAAGGAAAATATACGAAGTATTGCGAAAAACCTATCCTGACCTGACCGAGTATAAACTGCGAATGATTATTAATATTTTAGCTGAAAAAAATTTAATCAGACAAGGTACCGGCAGGAGAGGCATGAGTTTAACTGATAAAGGATTAAAATATATTGGTGAGTGAGATGAAAATAAAGTATAAAAAGAAATGTGTGATGCTGTCAGTGCTTTTGGTAATTGCATTTATAATAGTATTTTCTTTCCTCTCAGGCAGCAGTTCATATGAAGGCAAGACATCAAGGGTAGAATTGGGTACGATTCGGAGGACATTGGAAGAATCCGGAACTGTATTTTCTAAGAGGGTTAATATATTTTATTCGGATATGAGCAGAAGAGTTGAAACTCTTAAGGTGTCTGTGGGAGATAAGGTAAAAAAGGGTGATGTAATATTAGTTTATGAAAATAATTACGATTTGGAAATAGAAAGAGCATATAAGCAAATAGATGCAATAACGGCATCCTACGACGAATCCATTAAGGGAGCGGATTTTCAGGAAATTTCAAATATAAAGCTTAACATAAGCACTATTGAAACTAATTTAGGATTTGCGAGGAGCAACCTTGAAAAAATTGCAACTTTGTATGAAAATAATGCTGTAAGTCAGGCAGAATATGATGATGCAAAAAATTACGTTGACAAATTGGAAAGTCAGCTTCAGGAAGCAAATAACAATTACAGCCTGCTGATTCAGGGAATTTCATCCAATGTAAAGAAACAATATGAGGCACAAATTGATGAAGTGATGATACAAATTAAAATTTTAGAGAAAAATATAGAGCAGTCCTCCATAAAATCTGAATTTGACGGCATAATAACGGAATTAAATGTTCATCAGGGAAGCATGACGCAAATGGGAATTCCTGTGGTTGAAATACAGGACGACTTAAATCTCGGAATATATGTGGAATTGCTTGCGGAAGATGCAATGGAAACCATAAAAGGAATGCCAATTAACATTGTCAAGGATGGTGAAATAAAAAAGGAACTTTCCATAAGCAGAATATATCCCAAGGCACAGGAAAAAATTTCTGACTTGGGTGTTGAGCAAAAACGTGTTAGAATAGAGGCTGATTTGGACGATATAACATATAAATTAGGCTCGGAGGTTGATGTTGAAATAGTATTGCAGGAAAAAACAGATGTATTATTAATTAATAAGGATGCTGTGTACGAAAAGGAGAATAAAAAATATGTGACTGTCATAAACGGAAAGAAACTGAAAGAAACTGAAATTATTACCGGAGCTGAGGAAGATAATAACGTTGAAGTATTGTCGGGACTTAACGAAAAGGATGAGATATTAAGGTATTGGGACACACCTCGATAATAGGAAAGGGGACACACCTTATAAGGTTAGCCTTTGGGGTAAAAGGAATGTTTCCGATATGCGAAAGGAGAAACTTATGAAATACGATTTGATAATAGTTGGGGCAGGTCCTTCAGGGATATTTACAGCCTTGGAATTAAACAGAAGAAACCCGGATAAAAAAATATTGTTAGTAGAGCAAGGAAAGGAAATAAGCAAGAGAAGCTGTCCTAAGGATAAAACTAAAAAATGCGTCAACTGTCAGCCATACTGCAATATTACCACGGGATTTTCGGGAGCAGGAGCATTTTCAGACGGGAAGCTGTCCTTAAGCCCTGAGGTGGGAGGAGATTTGCCTGAATTGATTGGATATGACTATACCCAGCAGCTTATAGAATACACAGATGCAATTTATCTCGAATTCGGAGCTGACAGCAGGGTTGAAGGAATTGAGGCAAAGGAAGAAATAAAGGAAGTGAGAAGAAAGGCTATTGAGGCAGGTCTTAAGCTTGTGGATTGTCCCATCAGACATTTGGGAACAGAAAAAGCTCAAGAAATTTACCGGAAAATTGAAGACTTCCTGATCGATAATGGTGTTGAAATAAGGTTCAATACACAGACTACCGACATCATAGTTGAAAATGATTTAATTAAGGGAGTTGTTATTACCGATGCCCTGAAGAAGAAGGACAGTGAGAATATTTATGCTGATACGGTTGTTATTTCAGCCGGCAGAAAGGGAGCAGACTGGCTTAAATCACTGTGTGTCAAGCACCATATTTCCCACAGGGCAGGAACGGTTGACATAGGGGTCAGAGTTGAAGTAAGAAATGAAGTAATGGAAAGGGTAAACAATATTTTATACGAATCAAAATTAATAGGTTATCCACGTCCCTTCAAGGATAAGGTAAGAACATTCTGCCAAAATCCGGGAGGCTTTGTAAGTCAGGAAAATTATGACAACAATCTTGCGGTTGTCAACGGTCATTCCTATAAGGACAGAAAATCAAACAATACAAACTTAGCAATATTAAGCTCCCACAATTTCAGTAACCCATTCAATGAGCCTATAAAATATGGCGCAAAGGTTGCGGAGCTGTTAAACATGCTTGGAGACGGAAAAATCCTGGTTCAAAGATACGGTGACATAGTAGACGGCAAAAGAACATGGCAGAATGAACTATCAAGGTCAAATGTTAAACCTACTCTGCCTGATGCAATTGCGGGAGATATTACTTCAGCCATGCCCTACAGAACTATGACCAATATTTTGAACTTTATAGAAGCATTGAATGTTGTAGTGCCCGGATTTGCGGGAACGGAAACTCTTCTGTACGGACCTGAAGTTAAATTTTACAGCAATAAGGTGGAAATAAGTGAGGATTTTGAGACTAATATTAAAAACCTGTATTGCTTGGGAGATGCGAGCGGGTGGACCAGAGGATTAATGATGGCTTCACTCATGGGAGTAAGGATGGGACAAATAATAGCGGAAAGAGGAATGTCCCCAAATTAGGAATAAATTATAAAATTGCCAATATATTATACTATTAATGTTGTTTCAACATCAAATTATTACAGGAGGGAAAATAATTTGGAATGGTATAACAAAGGCAAAGGTGAAGTATTAAAGGAACTAAACACGGATTTAAGTGTAGGTTTAAGTGAAAAGGAAGCAAAAAGAAGAATTGAAGAGTACGGCAGAAATGAATTGGAGACCCGTAGTAAAAAGGGCTTATTATCTAAATTTGCAGCTCAGTTTGCGGATTTTCTGATTATTATCCTGCTTCTTGCAGCAGGAATATCAGCTTTTGTCGGCGAAAAGGAAGATGCTGTAATCATTTTGGCAATAGTGGTTATAAATGCGGTACTTGGTATTTATCAGGAGGGAAAGGCTGAAAAGTCAGTGGAAGCACTGCAAAGGCTCAGCGCTCCAAACGCCAAAGTTATAAGAGAGGGTAAATTGCTCATAATGCCTGCGGCTGAAATTGTTCCCGGTGACGTGATTGTGCTGGAGGCAGGAGATATAATTCCCGCCGATATAAGACTGTTTGAAAGTTCAAATTTAAAGATTGAGGAAGCCTCTCTTACGGGGGAATCAGTTCCTGTGGAGAAGGATGCAAGAGCAAAAATAGTAGGTGCTGTCGGAATTGGGGACAGGCATAACATGGGATTCTCCAGCACAATTGTAACATACGGAAGGGGCAAAGGTGTTGTCACTGCCACGGGTCACAACACAGAAATAGGGAATATAGCTTTGAAGATACAGTCCTACGGTGAGGAGGATACTCCGCTGCAGGTAAAATTAAATCAATTGGGAAAGGTTCTCGGCACTCTTACAATTGCTATTTGCATTGTAGTATTTATAGTGGGCATTCTTCAGAAGAGGCAGCCTCTCAATATGCTTTTAACGTCCATAAGCCTTGCGGTTGCGGCAATACCCGAGGGTCTTCCTGCAATTGTCACAATTGTATTATCCATAGGAATGAACAGAATGGCAGAAAAAAATGCCATTGTAAAAAAACTTCTTGCGGTTGAAACATTAGGTGCAACATCGGTCATTTGCTCTGACAAGACAGGAACCATGACACAAAATGAAATGACTGTGGTAAAGGCATATGTCGATGATAAAATTTTAGACGTTGAAGGTATCGGATATGCTCCAAAAGGTGATATAAGGCTTAACGGAAGAATAATAGGAATAAACTCGCTTCCCAATTTAAGAAATTTAATATCCATAGGGACACTGTCAAATGATGCAAAGCTTGAAAATTCATCCGGTATTTACAAGGTTGTGGGGGATCCCACCGAGGGAGCAATAGTTTCTTTGGCGGGGAAGTTAGGGCAGACCTCTGAGCAGCTGAACATGGTTTATCCGAGGATTGCGGAGCTGCCTTTCGATTCGGAAAGGAAGATGATGACTACATTTCATTCAAATTATATTGAAGGAAAGGTTGTTTCATTCACAAAGGGAGCACCGGATATTGTCATAAATAAATGCAGTAAAATTGCATTGAACGGCAAGATTGTTGATTTTAACAAAGAATTAAAGGACAAGGTGCTTGCTGTAAATACCAAATTCGCACGGTCGGCACTAAGGGTATTGTCGGCGGCATATAAGGTATGGGACAGACTTCCTGAGCATCCTGCGTTCGAGGAGACAGAAGATAACATGATATTTGTCGGCTTAGTAGGAATGATTGATCCTCCAAGACCTGAGGTAAAAGAATCCATAAGTCTTTGCAGGGAGGCAGGAATTGAAACGGTAATGATTACCGGAGACTACAAGGAAACGGCATATGCTATTGCAAGAGAATTAGGAATGGTTTCTCATGAAGGTCAGGCTATTATGGGTGAAGAATTAGACAAGTATTCGGATGAAGAGTTAAGGGAAGTTGTAAAGAAAATAAAGGTTTATGCAAGGGTATCTCCCGAGCATAAAGTTAAAATAGTTACGGCACTGAAAGAAAACGGACATATTACATCAATGACGGGGGACGGAGTAAATGATGCCCTTGCGCTTAAAAAGGCGGATATAGGAGTTTCAATGGGAATAACCGGCACCGATGTGGCTAAAAATACGGCAGAGGTCATTCTTACGGATGATAACTTTGCAACAATTGTAAATGCTGTGGAAGAAGGAAGAATAATTTTCTCTAACATTAAGAAGTTTGTATTCTTCCTGTTAAGCTGCAATATAGGTGAAATTCTTTTGGTTTTCGTAAGTATATTGTTAGGATGGGAGGTTCCCCTTCTGCCTATACAGCTTTTATGGCTGAATCTTGTTACGGATAGTTTTCCGGCAATGGCATTGGGAGTTGAAAATGCGGAGCCGGGCATAATGAAGCAGTCTCCGCGCAATACAAAGGAGGCAATACTCGACAAAGAAATGGTGGGAGGAATTGTGTTTCAGGCGATTGCAATATCATTGGCATCTCTCCTGTCGTACTACTGGGCACTGAGGATGTACGGTACGGGAAGCGGTTTGATTCATGCAAGGTCTGTCGTGTTTACAACATTGATTTTGGCGGAGCTTTTAAGGGCGTTTTCATCAAGGTCACAAGCTTACACCTTGTTTAAAATAGGACTGCTTTCAAACATAAGAATGGTTCAGGCAGTCCTTGCCTCCTTCTTGCTTACAGTGATTGTTCTATACATACCTGCGTTAAATGAAGTATTTGACGTAATTCCCCTGACCCTTCGGGATTGGCAGGTTGTAGCTGCATTTTCATTCATACCCTTGTTGGTGGGCGAATTGTACAAGGACTTATTTAAAAATAAAGAAGTAATCAAAAAAGAAAAGGTACAGGGACATATATCGCTTTAAGATGTCAGTGCCGCTATCATTCAAACAGTACCTTTCCCAACAGCATTGTGAATTCATGAATTTCATTTAAATCTATTCCGCTGTAATTCAGGGAAAACATAAGATTATTGTTGTTATTTTTGATTATGTTAATGAGGATGCGCGAATTCTGCGCATCCTTTATTATTTTGCGCTCGCTTTTTCCGGTTCTTGCCTGGCATACTATATGAAGACCTGAATCGGAGCTTATTACTTCCGCCTTATCATTGAAGATATTTTTAAAACTTGATATAAGCAGTGAATTTTTCTTTTTATAAATCCTTTTGATTTTGCGAAGGTGTTTAACCATGTATCCTTCCTTCATAAAATTTGCAAGGACTATCTGGTCAATTTTGGAGGTCGACTGCGTGTGGCGGTTTTTTATTGTATCGTATTTTGGCAAAAGCTTTTTCGGTATTACCATGAAGCTTATTCTGAGAGAAGGCAAAAGCATCTTGGAAAAAGAACCTAAATAAACAACGCAGTCATTTTTATCAAGTCCCTGAAGACTTGGAATAGGCATTCCTCCGTATCTTATCAATGAATCATAATCATCTTCGATTATAAGTGCGTTTTTTTTGTAAGCCCAGTCCAATAATTCCATTCGTTTATTTACAGGCATTATCGTGCCAAGGGGATATTGGTGAGAGGGGCTTATATATATTACTTCCGCATCGCTTTTTCTAAGCTGTGAAACAGGGAAGCCGCTGTCCGTTATTTCAATATGCTTTACATTGAAGCCGTAATCTTCGAAAATAAATTCCGCTTTATTAAATCCGGGCTTTTCAACGGCAACAGTTCTGTAATCCTCCTTAATAATCCCTATTAATATTCCAAGCAGGTACTGAACCCCCGCTCCCACTATTACCTGACGTGCTTCCGTATGACCTCCGCGCATTGTATTTACAAAGTTCGCTATTTCCTCTCTTAAAAAATCCTCTCCTTGAACGGAGCAGCTGTTGTATATATTTGTTTCCTCCTGGGAAATTACCTTGTTGTATATTCTTTTCCAATTGGAAATGTCAAAACTTTTTTTATCCACGCCGTCATTTAAATATATAATTTCATTATGCTCTTCCACAGTATTTTTGTGTGTTTTTTCAATACCAAAATTATATTCGCTTAAATCACAGACAAAGTAACCTCTTTTTGGGAAATTATCTATATAACCTTCCGCAACCAATTGACTGTATGCATTTTCAACAGTTGTTTTGCTTAAATTCAATGTTGATGCTGCCTCCCTGATAGAAGGCAGCTTTGAATCCGGCTTTAATAAGCCGGAGGTTATTTCAGTTTTAATGTACTCATACAATTGTATATATAACGGCTTGTCGCTTTCTTTATCAAAAACAGGCGAAATAATCATAAAATCCTCCTTATCTGACATGGTTAAATTTTATTGTTTATGTTGTTTTGTAGATTACAAATTCATTGTAGCATATATTTAATATTATTAATATAAAATTTATCAAGGTATGGTATAATTTTATTAATACAATAACAGAAAGGAAAAGTATGTATAATTTAAACGAAATTGAAAATTTTATATATTTGACATTCCCCATACTTGACAAATATGACGATCTTCTGCACTGCTTCACCACGAGAAAGGGCGGGGTGAGCAAGGGTGCATATGAATCCATGAACTTAGGCTTCGGAACAGGCGATGATAAAGAAAATGTAAGGGAAAATTATTATATATTAACTGAAAAGTTAGGTATCAATATAGAAGATATTGTTGAAACAGACCAAACTCATACCAATAATATCAAATATGTTACCGAAAGCCATAAGGGAAGGGCAATGAAGGAACCGGAATACACGGATATAGACGGACTTTACACAGATAGGAAAAATGTTGCCCTGATGTCCTTTCATGCAGATTGCAGCGCAGTGTTTTTTTATGATCCCGTAAAAAAGCTTATAGGATTATGTCATGCAGGCTGGAGGGGAACGGTGCTAAATATTGCCGGGGTAATGATAAAAGCTTTGGCTGAATTAGGGAGCAATCCTTCAGACCTAAGAGCAGCCATAAGCCCGTCCTTGGGGCAGTGCTGCTTTGAAGTTGATAAGGATGTTGCCGATTTGTTTATTTCAACAAATATAAAATACAAGGATTATATGATAACAAAGGGTGAGAAGTACCACTTTGATTTGTGGGGAATCAACAAATACAATATGATTAATGAAGGAATGAATGAAGAGAATATCGAAGCAGCCGGTTTATGCTCAAAATGCCGCAATGATTTATTTTTTTCACACAGGGGGCAAAAGGGTAAAAGAGGTTTAATGTCGGGAATAATTATGATGCAATAAAATATTAAGGCATACTTTCTGTACATGCTAAATATAATAATATATATAAAGGCGTGAGGAGGTTATGAAATTGGCTCATAATAAAATTATATCTTTGATATTGATTATTTTTATAGCTGTAGGCTTAACTGC
>ENA-UOOK01000385-UOOK01000385.1-fermentation-metagenome-genome-assembly--contig:-NODE-385-length-57938-cov-64.197381_pt1 | contig 57938 bp, 42 predicted proteins | sample MGYA00245777_ERZ724023 | MGnify/ENA primary metagenome ERZ724023 (study PRJEB28704, sample SAMN03018312) | fermentation metagenome | biome: anthropogenic terrestrial biome; feature: soil; material... | reverse complement strand
TAACTAATTAACAATCAATTTGTTGTCTTTTTATTAACAATTTCTGAATATCCCTATTTTAATTTTAAAATAATGCTATATAATTATTCTGCCACAGGAAATTTAAAGCTACTATTTAGCAGTCCAATAACATCTTTTTGGAGAAATAATTAAATTTTCTTTTTTAAGAGCGTTCATTTCTTTATCAACAACTTTTTTATCTAAGCCAGTTTGTTCAGCAATTTCTCCAGCTTTCATTTCTTTTCCTTTTAAAACTTTTAAAATTAAATCTCTATTTTCCATAATTCTTTTTTTTAAATTGATTTATAATACTTGTACAACAATTTAAAATAAATAATGTTTAAATTTTTACGAAATTTTACCGTATTTTACCTTTTAAAATTACTGTATCAATTAAATTTGAACCATATGCATATGGGAAATATTCGTATGTCGGAATTTCTTTTGTTATAAAAACATTAGCAATTTTGCCTTTAGAAATACTTCCAACTTCATCGCTAACGCCCATGGCATATGCTGTATTTATTGTAGTTGCATTAATTGCTTCTTCTGGTAACATTTTATAATTAACGCAAGCAAACGACATCATAAGTTTCATATTTCCTGATGGCGATGAACCTGGATTATAATCCGAAGCAATCGCAACTGGCAAGCCTGCTTGCATCATTTTTCGTGCTGGCGAATATGGCATATTTAAGAAAAATGCAGCTCCCGGCAAAATTGTTGGCATAGTTTCCGAATTTAATAACGCTTGAATTTCTTCTTCTTCAGTATATTCGATATGGTCAACCGATAAAGCATTATATTTCACACCAACTTGAATTCCACCAGATTTTGCCAATTCGTTAGCATGAATTTTTGGACGCATTCCATATTTAATTCCTGCTATTAAAATTCTATCGGTTTGTTCAACTGTGAAAAATCCTTTGTCGCAAAAAACATCAACATAGTCAGCTAAACCTTCTGCTGCAACTTGTGGAATCATTTCGTTTATAATTAAATCCACATACTCATCTGGATTGTCTTTATATTCTGTTGGAAATGCATGAGCACCTAAAAATGTTGATTTTACTATTAAAGGTGTTGTCTCTTTTATTCGTTTTATTACTCTCAACATTTTTAATTCATCTTCTGTATTTAAACCATAACCACTCTTAATCTCAACTGCACCAGTGCCTTGAGAGATAATTTCATCAACTCTTTGCATAGCCTGTCTATAAAGCTCATCTTCAGAGGTTTTATGTAATAATTTGGCAGAATTTAAAATTCCCCCACCCCTTTTTGCAATTTCTTCGTAACTCAAGCCACGAATTTTATCACTATATTCTATTTCACGGCTTCCGGCATAAACAAGATGAGTGTGAGAGTCACAAAAAGATGGAAAAACCATTTTACCAGAAGCATCAATTTCTTTAATTTTACCATTATCAAGTAAGGAATTAGATAAATCTTCCATTTTTCCATAATCCTCAATAATTTCACCATTTATTAATAAATAAGCATTTTTAATGGTGTTCAATTTTGCCATATCTGCACCTTTTACAAGTAATCTGGCTTTGTTGTCAACTCCTACAAGTTCTTTAATATTCTTTATTAAAATTTTCATTTCTTTTCCTTTTTTTATTATCTAACAAAATAAGTAATTTTATCACATTTTTACAAGTAAAAAGACGGCTTAAAATCTAAAGATTTCTTAAAACCTTAAAATAATCAGTTTTTGCTATGTTTTTGTGCATAATATGGCATAATATTTGGCGTTTTAATTGTTTGTAAATTCAATGTTCATTAGTATAAATTAATTGGATTTTTGATTATATTTGCAAAATATTATTTGAAGTTATAAGTTTATATTAAATATAAATTAGACATTTTATGAAGAGAAAATTTGCACAGAATTTATTAGACGTAATACAATACAGCAAAGAAGAAGCGATTAGGCTTGGCAACGATTATTTGGGTCCTGAGCATTTATTTTTGGGAATTTTACGTGAGCCAAAATGTGATGCTATGGAAATTCTTAATAGCCTAGATATTGACACATATTCATTAAAATTTAAAATAGAAAATCATGTAAAAAATGTGAATAATCAATTCACAATGGACGATGTTGACAAACTTGTTCCAACAAAGACAACAGAACGTATTCAAAAGTTCATGTATTCAGAAGCAATTTCGCTTAATAGTGAAGAAATTCATACTGGGCATTTATTATTGGCAATTTTAAAAGTACCAAGTCGTTTTTCACAATTACTTGATGAGCTTAATATAGAGTACGATATGGTTAAAATGACTATGGAATTAGAACATTATGCAGAAAATTCTGGTTCTAGAGATGATAATGATGATGAAGAAGAAGATGATGATGAAGAAGAATCTTATAGAGCTCCAAAATCTAATCCTAGAAAGTCATCATCTTCGTCAAAATCAACTACTCCTATGTTGGATAGCTTTGGTATAGACTTAACTCAAGCAGTTATAGATGGCAAAGTTGATACTATTGTAGGAAGAGAAACCGAAATAGAAAGAATTGCACAAATCTTATCAAGACGCAAAAAGAATAATCCTGTTTTAATTGGTGAACCTGGAGTTGGAAAATCTGCAATTGTAGAAGGATTAGCTACTAAAATTGTTCAAAAACGAGTTCCTCACCTATTACTTGACAAAAGAGTGGTTATTTTGGATATGGCTACAATTGTTGCTGGCACAAAATATAGAGGTCAGTTCGAGGAAAGAATGAAAGCTATTTTAGATGAATTAATTGCAGCACCTGATGTTATTTTATTTATTGATGAAATTCATACTATTGTCGGTGCTGGTGGTGTACCAGGTTCTTTAGATGCTGCTAATATTTTAAAACCTGCTTTGGCACGTGGCGAAATTCAATGTATAGGTGCCACAACTTTAGATGAATATCGCAAAAGTATAGAAAAAGATGGAGCTTTAGAAAGACGTTTTCAAAAAATAATTGTTGAACCGCCAACAGCAGAAGAAACAATAGATATTTTAAAGAAAATTAAAGATAAATACGAAGACCATCACAAAGTTTCTTATACTGACAAAGCTTTAGAAGCTTGCGTAAAATTAACTACTCGCTATATTAGCGACAGAGCTTTGCCAGATAAAGCTATTGATGCACTGGACGAAGCAGGTTCTAGAAAGCATATATCTTCTGCTTCTATTCCAAATAGAATTATTAAGCTCGAAGAAGAATTACAAAAAATTAAAGACGAGAAAATTAAAGCAGTTACACAACAACAATTTGAAAAAGCTGCTGCTATGCGAGACCAAGAAAGAGGAATAGAAAGAAATATTGAACTAGCAAAAGCAAATTGGCTTAAAGAACTAAATGAAGTTCGCGAAGTTGTTAACGATGATGATATTGCTGAAGTAATTGCCATGATGACCGGAGTGCCTGTAAAACGTATTGCACAATCAGAAGGTAATCGCTTGCTCAATATGGACGAAGATATTAAAGGAAGCGTTATTGGACAAGATGAAGCGGTTAAAAAAATTGTTCAGGCAATTCAAAGAAATAGAGCTGGATTAAAAGATCCAAATAAACCTATAGGAACATTTATATTCTTAGGACCTACAGGTGTTGGAAAAACACAGTTGGCAAAAGTTTTAGCAAGATATTTATTCGATAGCGAAGATGCTTTAATTAGAATAGATATGAGCGAGTATATGGAGAAATTTTCAGTGTCTCGCTTAGTTGGAGCTCCTCCAGGATATGTCGGCTACGAAGAAGGCGGACAACTAACCGAAAAAGTAAGAAGAAAGCCCTACTCTATTGTTTTATTAGACGAAATTGAAAAAGCACATCCTGATGTGTTTCACATTCTTTTACAAGTACTCGACGAAGGAAGACTTACCGATAGCTTAGGAAGAAGAATTGATTTCAGAAACACTATTCTTATAATGACTTCAAATATTGGTACTCGCCAATTAAATGAATATGGACGTGGTGTGGGATTTGAATCAAGTGCTAAAAAAGCAAGTTACGATGCAAGTGCAAAAACTATAATTGAAAATGCTCTTAAAAAGACTTTTGCTCCAGAATTTTTAAATCGTATTGATGATGTTATAATGTTTAATGCTTTAACTAAAGAAGACATTTTCAAAATTATTGATATTGAATTAAAAGGACTATATAAAAGAGTTAAAGAATTGGGATATAATCTTAAACTTACACCAGCAGCTAAAAATTATGTGGCAGAAAAAGGATTTGACCCAAAATTTGGTGCTAGACCACTAAAAAGAGCCTTGCAAAAATATGTTGAAGACGCTATGGCAGAAACAATAATAAAAGCCGAAATTCAAAAAGGAGACTCTATTACTGTGGGATTTAGCGAAAAAACTGGTATAACTATTAAAATTACTAAAGAAGAAGCTGAAACTTAATTTATAATTTTATTAAAAACAAAGCTGTCAAAATTGTTAATATAATTTTTAAATAAAAATAAAGTCATATAAAAATAAAACTATTTTTGTATTAAATAAAAAACATTTATCATGAATAAAACAAGAATTTTCTATTGGATTTCTGGTGCAATTTTACTAGGAGTAGTTATTTTTGCTATTGTTAGCATGTTCGGTTCAGACAAAAAAGTAAAACTATCTGACCCAAGTCTTTACAAAGATTATATAGCAGCGTATTCAAACTTTGTTATATCAAAAAATGATGTAATTACAGTACAATTAACCGATGAATTTGCCTATAAAGTAAAGTCTCAAAAAACTAAAATATTAACTATAGAACCTAAAGTAAAAGGCGAACTTACTTGGAAAGAGAATAATATTATAGAGTTTAAACCCGAAAAGCCGTTACAATCAGGGCAAGCCTATTGTGTAAAGCTAAATTTAAGGAAATTAGATTCTAGTGTTCCAAAAGAATTAAAAGAATTTGTTTTTAAAGTTCAGGTAAAACATCAATTCATAGATTTGAATATTGATAAAGTTGTTACAACAGACAGAGATAATTTTACAAAACAAAATGTTGGAGGAACAATAAAATTAACTGACTCCGAAAGTCTCGAAAACATTAAGAAATGTATTAGTGCAGAACTTAATGGCAAAAAATTAGATATAGAAATTGAAAGTTCAAATAATAATGAATTTGAATTTTTAATTAAAGATATTACTAGAACAAATAATTCTCAAACATTAAAAATAACTTGCAATGGAAAAGAAATAAATTCAAATTCTAAATTTTCACGTGAAATAGAAATTCCAGAGTTAGGTGTTTTTAAAGTGCTTGATATTCAAGTAAATCAATATCCAGAACAATACGTAAATATAATTTTTAGCGACCCCGTAAAAGAAGACCAATTACTTGAAGGAATAGTTGATATTGAAGATGTTTACAATTTAAAATATATTATTGTTGACAACAATGTGAAAATTATCCCTAGCGACAGATTAGATAATGACTATTTATTAAATATTTCAGGAGTAAAAAATATTCATGATAAGTACTTAGATGAACCAGTATCCAAAGAATTAAACTTTAAAATGCGAAAACCAGAATTAGCTTTTGATAATGATGGTGTAATATTGCCTACTTCTTCTCAAGGACAAGTGATTAGTTTCCAAGCTGTTAATATAAAAACTGTTCATATTAGAGTAATTAAGATATTCCAAAACAATATATTGCAGTTTTTACAAGATAATTCGCTTGATGAATCATATTCTTTAAATAGAGTTGGAAGAGTTGTTAAAACTCAAACATTAAGTCTAGAACAAGCTGATATTGACGATATTGGTGAATGGAATACATATTTTTTAAATCTATCTGACTTAATAGAACCAGACCCAGGAGCAATTTATAGAATAGAAATTGGATTTATTAAAGAAAATGCTATTTATCCATGTGATAACAGTACAAATAAGGATAATAAAGAAGATGATAATCTTAACAAAATTGATGCAGACAGTGAATGGAAATGGTTTACAGATTATTATTATAGTGATTACTCATCTGACTACTATTACGACGATGAATATTATTACTACGATGATTACTATTATGATGATTATGAAAATTCTTATGACGATCCATGTAAATCTGAATACTATGGGTATAGAAAAGCGTTGAAATTCAACATTTTAGCAACTAATATAGGAATTGTTTCAAAGATTGGAAGCGATAATAAAGTTTTTGCTTTTGTTACAAATATTTTAACTGCCGAACCAATAACTGGTGCTGAAGTATTAGCTTATGATTATCAACAACAAGTGATTGCAAAAGCTACAACTAATACCAATGGACAAGCTGAACTTATTATTAGCAACAATCTTAAACCATATTTTATAGTTGCAAGTTTTAATAATCAAAAATCATATTTAAAATTAGAATACTACAACTCTTTAAGCACAAGCGAATTTGATGTGTGGGGAGATTCTAGTCAAGAAGGTACAAAAGCATTTATTTATGGAGAACGTGGCGTATGGCGACCAGGCGATTCAATATATTTAGGTTTTATTTTGCACGAGACCTACAACCCTATCCCAGAAGGTCATCCAATAGTGTTAGAAGTTAAAAATCCTAAAGGACAGTTAGTTTATACAGGAAAACAAAATAAAAATAAAAAAGGATTCCATGTCTTTAAATTTAAGACTGAACCAAACGACCCTACAGGTTATTATAATGCGAAATTTATTATTGGCGGTAAAGTGTTTACAAAATCTCTAATGGTAGAAACAATACGTCCTAATAGATTAAGTGTTGAATTAGGCTTAGATAAAAATTACTTAAAAGGAAACAGTACTGTTAATGCCATGGTTAGTGCCAAATGGTTACATGGTGCTCCAGCAGTTGATTTACAAACTACAATAGTTATGAGCCTAGAGAGAAAATACACTCCATTTCAAAAATATGAAGACTATTGTTTCGAAAACCAAACTGCGAATTTTAATTTTAATAGTCAAACAATTGCTTCTGGTAAGACAAATGCAGATGGTGAATTTAAACAACTTTTGAAATTTAATGATATAAAAAATGCTCCCGGTGTATTAAATGCCACCTTAACAACAAAAGTTTTTGAAAAAGGCGGAGAATTTAGTATTGATGAATCAACTGCAGTTTACTACCCTTATGACGCTTTTGTAGGAGTTAAAGTGAAAGAATCAGATGAATACTCTTATAGCTTACCAACTGGTAAAAACTTGAATTTAGATATAGTTTTATTAGACTTAAATCAAAAACTAATTGCTGAAAATAGAGATTTAGAAATTTCTATGTATAAATTAGATTATTCGTGGTGGTACGATTTCCAACGCGATGGTGTTGATTATATTTCAGCAAACTATAATAATGCAATATTTAGAGAAAATCAAAAATGCAAAAACGGAAAATCAAATTTTGGCTTTATTATTAACGAATCTGGAAACTATGTAATAGCTGTAAAAGACTTGAAAGGAAAACATATTGCAGCACTGAAAATTTATGCAAGCTCGTATGCTAGCGAAAGCGACAAAGGCTCTGTTGAAATGCTTAAATTTTCGGCTTCAAAAGAAAAATACAATGTGGGCGAAACTGTAGAAATAGAATTCCCAGCACATACAGGTCATGCTTTAGTTAGTATAGAAAATGCCAATACAGTTTTAAATAGTTTTTGGGTAAAATCTGACGGTTCTAAACTAAAAGTCGAGTTTGAAGCTACTCAGGAAATGGCTCCTAATGTGTATGTTAACATTATTTATCTACAGGAACACTTGAGGACAATTAAAAATGACAGACCATTGCGTATGTATGGAATTATTCCAATTTTTGTAGAAAATCCAGAAACTCATTTGAATCCTGAACTTGTGATGAATAATGAATTATTAGCCGAAAGTAAGGTAAAAATTCAAGTGAAAGAAAAAGATGGAAAACCTATGAGCTATACCCTAGCAATGGTTGACGAAGGTTTACTAAATTTAACAAAATTTAAAACTCCAAATCCAGGGGCTTATTTCTACAGTAAGGAAGCTTTAGGTGTTAGAACTTGGGATATTTTCAACTATGTTATAGGTGCTTTTAAAATTGATGCTGGCAAAATGTTGAGTATTGGTGGTGGCGATGATGAAGTTGCACCCGAAGATTTAGCTCAAGCAAATAGATTTAGACCTATGGTAAAATATATCGGTCCTTTCGAGCTTAAAAAAGGTGAAACAAAAACTCACGAAATTCAATTACCACAATACATAGGTTCTGTTAGAACAATGGTAGTTGCTGCCGAAGGAAATGCCTTTGGTTCTGCAGAAAAAACCACTCCTGTAAAGAAACCTTTAATGATTTTAGGAACCGCTCCTCGCCGACTTGGAGTTAACGAAAGCTTTAAATTACCTGTAACAGTGTTTGCTATGAAACCTGACGTTAAAAACGTTAAATTAACAATAAAAACTAACGAAATGCTAGAAGTTGTAGGCTCAAGCTCTGCTACTGTTAATTTTATAAAAGAAGGCGAAAAAATTCATAATTTTAGCTTAAAGTCTAATACAAAAACAGGAATTGCTAAAATTGAAATTATTGCAACTAGCGGATCTCATGTGTCTAAATATAATGTTGAATTAGATGTGAAGCATGTTAATACAAAAGTTGCTGAAATTATAGATGAAATGAGTGGACAAAACGAAGTAAATATTACTTTTGATGCTGATGGAATTACAGGAAGCAACGAAGCTTACTTAGAAATTTACAATATTCCACCTATGAATTTAGAATACAGATTAAATTTCTTAAAAACTTATCCTCACGGATGTTTAGAACAAATTGTTTCTGCTGTATTTCCACAATTATATTTAGATGCTTTTATGGAATTAACCGCAGAGCAAAAGGCTGAAATACAGACAAATATCAATGCTTGCTTAAACAAATTGAATAAGTACCAAACAGCAAGTGGTGGTTTTGCTTATTGGGCAGGATTAAACGAAGTATCGGAATGGGCAACAAACTATGCCGGACATTTTATGTTAGAAGCTGAAAAATCGGGATATACTGTAAATTCAAGTGTTAAATCCAATTGGTTAAAATATCAAAAGCAAAAAGCTTCTAAATGGGTTGATGACGGCAATACATCTCAATTAACTCAAGCTTATCGTTTATATACTTTAGCTTTAGCAAAACAAGCTGATAGATCGGCAATGAATAGATTAAAAGAATCGAAAATTCAATCTGCTACAGCTTGGCGTTTAGCAAGTGCTTATGCTTTAATTGGAAATACAAGCATTGCAAAATCGATGATTGCTAAATTAAATACTAATGTAAATTCGTATTACGAACTATCAGGAACTTTTGGTTCAGGTATTCGCGACAAAGCAATGATTTTAGAAACATTGATAGAACTTGGAGAAAAAGAAAAAGCATTTATGGTTTTAAAAGACATTGCTGAGTTTATGGGTTCAAATCAATATGCTTCTACTCAAACATCTGCTTATGCCCTATTAGCTTCGGCTAAATATGTGAAAAAATGGGCGGTTTCAGAGATTATTGAATGTAATTACACATTTAATGGTACCAAGTATAGTGTAAAAACAAATAAGCCTGTATATAAGACAAAATTAAAGATTTTTGAAAATGAAAAAAATAATTTTGTATTAAACCCAACTGAAAACAATTCTTATTTTGTAAGAATTATTAAAAAAGGTATTCCAGAAATTGAACATGAAACAGCTGGTTCGTCAAATATAAATATGAGTATTAAATACACAAGTTTGACAGGTAATCCTATTGATATTACTAATATCCCACAAGGAACCGACTTTGTTGCAACTGTTACTATTTCTAATGTCAGCAACTTAGCTAGTTTGGATAATGTTGCATTGTCTCAAGTATTTCCATCTGGTTGGGAAATTATAAACTCTAGAATGTTTACTACACAATTAGGAGATGACTCCTACTACACTTACCAAGATATTAGAGATGACAGAGTATTGACATACTTTAATATTTATAACAAATACACATACACATATAGAGTAATGCTTACAGCTGCTTATGAAGGAAAATATTACTTGCCTGCAACTGTTTGTAAAACAATGTATGATGATTCTAATTTTGCTAGGACAAAAGGACAATGGATAACTGTTAGTGGGTTTTAGTCAGTTAAAAGCACACGCTCATTTCGACTTCGCTCAATGAGCGTGTGCTTTTAACTTTCAACTGATTTTTTCCATTCTAGTTTTGTCCCAAATCCTAGTCTATTGTCTGTCATTTTTAGTTCGGTAAGTTTTAGTATCCATAAATCTGAGTTTACAATGACTGCAAAAGGGAATTTTGCCAAATATTTTAGTCTATATTTTAAATTTTCTGTATTTTCGACTTTTTGCATTTCTCCAACAAACTGCAGACCTCTAATTTTGCCAACAATTTTTGTTTCTAAAACTATTGAGCCAGAGACTATAGGGTTTTTCTCCACCATTTTTATATGCTTAGTATCAGTACTCGATGTAAAAATCAAAGCCCCTTCGCTTTCTACAAATGCATAAAAACAATTAAAACACCAAGATTCAGAATCTACACAAGTCGCTATAGTAGCAACATGATGTTGATTTATAAACTTTACAACTCTTTCTGGAATATTATTATTACTCATCATTATTTATTTGATATTTACGTTCTCTATTTCGTTTTTTAAGTTCTTCTGTATCTTCTAATTTGTAGAGTTTATCCCCTCTCCTAACCAATTCATCAGTTTTAATGGAAAACAAATCGCCTTGCTTTACTTTTTTTACAGATTTTTGTTCAAAATGAATTTCTTCTACAAATTGCTGTACAACTCCTGTGGTTGGTCCTAAAATTACTATTTCATCACTTACGAGTAATTCTTCATCAGTTTCTAATTTAATTTCAGCTACTCCTATATTTGAGTAATAGTTCAAAATCTTTCCTAAAAACACTTTGGTTTTTGTTGCTTTAGAACCATGCTGTTTTGCCCATTCTCCAAGTCTTTGACCAAGATAATATCCATTCCAAAATCCACGATTAAAAACTGTACTTAATCTTTTTGTCCATTCATCAATTTTTTCTTGATTATAAGTATTGTCCAATACCGATTTTATTGCTTGGTCATAACATTCAACAACTGTTTTAACATATTCAGCAGAACGAGCTCTTCCTTCAATTTTTAAAACACTTACACCTGCATCAATAATTTTATCAATAAAAGAAATTGTACATAAATCTTTTGGCGACATTAAATATTCATTATCAACCTCAATTTCAGTATCAGATTCTTTGTCTTTCAAAATATAAGTTCTTCTGCAATTTTGTAAGCATGCACCACGATTTGCTGAGTGATGAAATTCGTGCAAACTCATATAACATTTTCCTGAAATTGCCATACATAAAGCTCCATGACAAAATACTTCGATTTCTACAAGTTTGCCATTAGGTCCTTTTATATTTCTTTGTTTGATTTGATAGGTAATATCTGCAACTTGGTCAAGGCTAAGTTCACGAGCAGTAACCATAACATCGCAAAACTGAGAATAAAACTCAACCGCTTCAATATTTGCAATATTTAATTGTGTTGAAGCATGAACCTCCACTCCTTTTTCGCGTGCATATTTCATTACAGCAACATCAGAAACAATAACTGCACTAACTTTCACTTCGGCAGCAGCATCAATTATCTGTCGCATTGTGTCTAATTCGCCATCGTAAATAACAGTATTTACAGTTAAATAAGTGTTTACGCCTGCTTCATTGCAAATGTTTACAATTTTTCTTAAATCTTCAAAAGTAAAATTAATTGAAGAACGTGATCTCATGTTTAAATTTCCAATTCCAAAATAAACAGAGTTTGCTCCAGCTTGAATGGCTGCCATAAGCGACTCGTAAGAACCCACTGGTGCCATTAAATCTATGTTTTTTCTTTGCATTTTTTAAATTTTGTGCAAAATTACAATTTTTTTGCGTTTTTCACCTTTTGTTTTAATAAAGCAATATCAAGAACTTCAGAAATATTAGAAACATAATGGAATTTTAAACCTTTGATATAAATATCTTTTATTTCTGTAATATCTTTTTCGTTTTCTTTTGATAGAATAATTTCTTTTATTCCTGCACGTTTTGCTGCTAATATTTTTTCTTTAATTCCACCAACAGGTAAAACTTTTCCTCTAAGTGTAATTTCGCCAGTCATTGCAATTTTATTTGCAACTTTACGCTGAGTAAATGCAGAAGCTATTGCTGTAGCCATTGTAATACCAGCCGAAGGTCCGTCTTTTGGAATTGCCCCTTCTGGAACATGAAGATGTATATTATAAGTTTCGAAAAGTTTAGGGTCAATATCATAGACTTCTGCATTTGCTTTAATATATTGAAGTGCAATAGTTGCAGATTCTTTCATCACATCTCCAAGATTTCCTGTAATAGTCAATTCGCCCTTGCCTTTCGACAAACTTGTTTCAATATATAAAATATCGCCACCAACCGCTGTCCAAGCAAGTCCTGTAACTACTCCTGCAATTTCAGAATCTTGATATTCTTCTTTCAGGAATTTTTCTTGCCCTAAGTATTCTACTATATCAGCTTCTGTAATTTTGTTTGGAACTTCTTCATTTAATCCAATTTTTAAAGCTATTTTTCTAATAATTTTAGCGATATTTTTATCTAAACCTCTTACTCCAGATTCGCGAGTATAGCCTTCAATTATTTTAACTAAGGCTTTATCATCTATTTTAAGTTTTAAATCTTTGAGTCCATGATTTTCTAATTGTTTTGGTATTAGATGTCGCTTAGCAATTTGTATTTTTTCCTCAATAATATAACCGCTAATTTCTATCATTTCCATTCTGTCACGAAGTGCAGGACTTATAGTTTGAACATTGTTTGCTGTTGCAATAAACATAACTTTTGACAAGTCATATTCTATTTCAACAAAATTATCATGAAATTCTGTATTTTGTTCAGGGTCTAAAACTTCTAAAAGTGCAGAGGAAGGGTCGCCTTTAAAGTCGCTACCTACTTTATCAATTTCGTCAAGCACAAACACAGGATTTGAAGATTTTGCCTTTTTTATATTTTGCAAAATACGTCCTGGCATCGCTCCTATATATGTTTTTCTATGTCCACGAATTTCTGCTTCGTCATGCACTCCACCTAAAGACATTCTAATATATTTTTTGCCCAAAGCTCTGGCAACACTTTTACCTAAAGAAGTTTTTCCTACTCCTGGAGGTCCGTACAAAAAAAGAATTGGAGCTTTTAAGTCGCCTTTTAATTTTAAAACTGCTAAATGTTCAATAATTCTTTCTTTAACTTTTTCCAAGCCAAAATGGTCTTCGTCTAAAACTTTTTGAGCATGTTTTAAATCAAAATTATCAACAGTATATTCACTCCAAGGCAAGTCGAGCAAAGTATGCAAATAATTTAACTGCACAGAAAATTCCGCAGAAGCAGTATTTAAAGTTTGTAGTTTTTTCAATTCTCTTTCAAAATGCTCTTTTACTTCTTTTTTCCAAACTTTTGATTTTGCTTTTTCTTCTAATTCTTTAATTTCTTGTTCAGCTGGTCCACCACCCAATTCTTGCTGAATAGTTTTTATTTGCTGATGAAGAAGATATTCTTTTTGTTGCTTGTCAATTTCTTTTTTAACTTTAATTTGAATATCATTTTTCAATTCCAACATTTGCACTTGATTGACAAGTATTCCTAAAAGTTTTTCAGCTCTTTTGTATAAACTATTTTCTGTTAAAAGCTTTTGTTTTTCAGCAGTTTCAATATCTGAATTTGAACAAATAAAGTTTATTAAAAAACTTGGATTATCAATATTTTTAATAGCAAAAGAAGCTTCTTGAGGTATGCTAGCACTAAGTTTAATAATTTTTAGCGACATATCTTTCAAAGAAGAAACTATTGCTTGAAAACTTCTTTTGCTTTCAATAGTTTTATCTTCTGCAATATAACTTACCGTAGCCATGTGATATGGTTCGTCTGTTAAATATTGATTTATGTTAAAACGTTTTTTCCCTTGAATAATAACAGAAATTGTGTCATCAGGCATTTCTATAACTTTCAAAATCTCTGCTAAAGTCCCTACTTTATAAATATCATCTGGTTTTGGGTCTTCAATTTCTAATTCTTTTTGAGCTACTGCTCCAAAAAACTTAGTGGTTTTGTGAATATCTTTAATAAGTTTAAAAGACTTGCTTCGACCAATAGTTAGTGGAATTACCACACCAGGAAACAATACAGTATTTCGCAAAGGCAAAATAGGCAAAGTCTCAGGGTGATTAGTATCATCTTCCTCCTCGTTAAATTCGGTTACTATAGGGATAAATTCCGCTTCTTCTTTTCCTGCTCCCATAATTATTTTTAAAAATTCGTTATCTAAAGTTTTTGTCATAATGTCAAATTGTCATAAGTTTATAATAAAACATAAGTATCCTTAATAAGCAATACTTGTGCCATATAAAACATAAAAGAAATAATTTTGTTTAAAAATTCCTATACTTTGCTGTTATATCAAAGACATGAGCCAGAATTTGCTTATCTATTTCTGTTAGTTGTACATTTCTCCTTTCCATCACTTTTGTCATAACTTCGAAAGCAGTTTCTGTCTTATATACTGACAAACCGGCATGTCCTCCCCAAGAAAACGAAGGAATAAAGTTTCGTGGAAAGCCTGCTCCAAAAATATTTGCCGACACTCCAACTACTGTTCCTGTGTTAAACATGGTATTTATTCCGCATTTTGAATGATCGCCCATTATCAATCCACAAAACTGCAAGCCTGTGCTTACAAATCTTTCTTTTTCGTAATCCCAAAGTTTAACAATAGCATAATTATTTTTTAAATTTGAATTATTGCTATCAGCACCGAGATTGCACCATTCGCCAATTACAGAATTTCCTAAAAAGCCATCGTGAGCTTTGTTTGAATGTGCAAAAAATACAGAATTATTAATTTCTCCACCAACTTTACAGCTTGGTCCTATCGTTGTTGGTCCATAAATTTTAGCACCCATTTTAAGTTCAGAATTTTCGCAAATTGCAAATGCACCTCTAATATGAGAACCTTCCATTATTTTTGCATTCTTGCCAATATATACAGGTCCATCGTTAGTGTTTATGCTTGCACATTCCACAAAACAGCCTTCTTCAACAAAAACTGGATATTTTCCAAAAACTGTATTTGTAGAACTTAATTTTTGACTTTTTCGACCTTTAGTGATAATGTCAAAATCTTGCTTAATCAGTTCTCCATTAAAAGTAAAAACATCAGTATTGGAATTAATTATTAAAACTTCGCCTTTAAACTCAATTTTAGTTTTTGGAATGTCTTCAAGATTATCCGAGCAAGAATAAGCAATAATATTTTCGTCTTTTACTAAGCAAGCGTCTTTTAACTTTAAAATTTCGCCTACTAGCTCTGGATTTGGAATTATTTGAGCATTAATTACTATATTTTCATTTTCTATTTTAAGACTGTACTTAGCTTGCAAATACTCTTGTGTAAGAACAGAAACCTTTTGATTTAGGTAAAATTCCCATTTTTCTTTAAGAGTTAAAATTCCTATTCTATAATCAGCCAAAGCTCTTGTAAAGGTAAGAGGTAGAAATTTTTGATGTTTATTAAAATCTGATAATATGAAATTCATTATTTATTTTTTTTACAAAGATAGAAAATAAATCAGTTAAAAGTTAAAAGTTGAACCGAGTTTACGAGCTCACCGAAGGTAAAGTTAAAAGTGCTTGTCGCGTCCTAAGAAAAGTTGACACATTTTGTTATAAAATCGACTTTATGAACTTTATGAACTTTTAACTTTATAAACTCAGGTCACCAGTTGGATGCTTATAAAACACCGAAAAAAAGCCTCGCTAAATAATTAACGAGGCTTCCAAAACATTGTTATATATACTTATAAATTAAGCTTTCTTTTGATTTTTTCTTTCAAAATGGTCTTTATAACGATTACGGAATTTATCAACACGTCCTGCTGTGTCAACAAATTTCATCTTTCCTGTGTAGAAAGGATGAGAAGTGTTAGAAATCTCTAATTTATATAATGGATATTCAACTCCGTCTATTTCAATAGTTTCTTTTGTATTTGCAGCGGATTTTGTGATAAATACGTTATCATTTGACATATCTTTAAATGCCACTAAGCGATATTTTTCTGGATGTATTCCTTTTTTCATTTCTTTAAAATTTAAAATCTATTACTTTTGGGGTGCAAATATACACACTCTATTTTAAAAAACAAAATAATTTTTCAAGATTTAGCAAATATTTTTAACAAACTACATTCCTTCGTCATCTCCACCACCTCTACCAGGTTCTTCGTTAGTAAATCCTTTTTCTCTTCTGCTCTTAAAATCGTTGATTTTATATGTAACCGACAAGGTAACAATAGGCCCACGAGGCTGTCTCAAAAAATGTTGGCTAAAGCTGTCAGTTTCAGAAATACGCTCCATTTTCATAGTGCGGAAAATATTTCTAAGATTAAGACTTACAGAAAGTTGTCTGTCTAAAAAGTCTTGTCTTACTCCACCACCTGCTGCCCAGCTTGCACTAGATTTGCCTTGAGCGCTCAACCTTGGTCCATTTAAAAAAGCACCTAATTGTATTCCTGTTCCTGTTTTTTTAATTTTTATAGTATTATTAATTCTAGCATTCCATTGAATAGAATTGTTTGAGTTATAATTGTTTGAGCCAGCAATAATTTCATAATAATATCCTGTTCCAGAAATATTCAAATTATACCATTTTGTAACATTTAGATTTGTCATAAGCTCTGCTCCTGTTGAAATATCTTTACCAATATTATCAAAAGTTGAAATAAAAATATCAGGATCATTGCTATCAATTCTGTTAACTCTATTAATTTTATCGACAGTTTCTCTATAATAGGCTTCGATTGCAACATAATGAGCTCCAAATTTTTTTTGAAAACTCAAATCAAAAGAATTAATATATTCATTTTTTAAATATGGATTACCCACACGAACTGTATTTGGGTCAACAACTTCGATAAAAGGATTTAAAAACCATGGTCTAGGTCTTCCTAATCTCCGGCTATAACTTGCTAAAATTTGAAAATCTGCTGGAAACTGATAAGATAAGTGTACAGAAGGGAAAAAATCAAACTTGTTTTGGTCGGCATTTGTCCATTCTTGATTAGTTAGTGTTTGTAAAAATACTCTATCTGTATATTCTGTTCGTAAGCCTAATTGATAGCCAAGAGTTTTGAAATAATTAGAAAATATTACATAGCCAGATTGGACATTCATAGTATAAACATAAGGATTGTGTTGTGTTGGGTCATCTATCCATTCTGACTGCATGGTTTGATAACGATAATCATTAGTTGTTTTTGATGTTCTAAGTTGATAACCAGCCTCAAGTTTAGCTTTTTCTGTAATTGGATAAACATAATCAGCTTTTGCTAAAAACATATTTCCAGATCCATCTTCTTTAGTTCTATATTCGTTTTCTGGCTTACCTATATTATTATAAATGCTATCTGTATCGTAAGTACTGTAGTAATCAAGGCTTTTATCTTGTGTAGCAGAATAATTTGTATAAATCTGTAATTCATGACCATTATTGTTAAACTTTTTCATATAATTCAAATCTCCTGCAAAATGTTGATATACAGATTGCGATTCACCATCAGACACATAATATTCAGGATTAAAAATTACATCATTTTTCCCCAAGCCATTTTCTGTCTTACTGATAGCTGTTGAACCCCAAGAACCATAGCCATATTTTCCTGAAATTGTTACAATATCTTTTTCTGTTATATAATAATCTAATCCTGTTCTTGCGCTACCTGAACCTCTAATTCTAGAGTTTTCGCTCAATGTATTCAAATAAAAATCTTTAGTGTCATCAATAAAACTTATTTGGTCAACACTTCCTTCGCTTCTAAATATTCGTTTTGAATATTCTCCACCAACAAAAAAGTTTAATTTATTAGTTCTAATATTTATTAAAGCATCTCCTCCATGTGTATTAAAGCTACCATAATTTGCGGATATTTGCCCATTCCAACCTGCACGTTTATCTTTTTTTAGAATAACATTTATTATTCCTGAAACTCCATCGGCATCATATTTTGCAGAAGGATTTGTAATAATTTCAATATTTTCTATTGAACTTGCTGGAATTTGTTGTAAAGCCTCACTACCTTCTAAAGGACTTGGTCGCCCATCAATTAAAACCATAAAACTTCCAGAACCACGTAAAGAAACATTTCCTTCAATATCTGTTTCAATAGAAGGTACATTTTCTAAAGCTTCTACTGCAGTTGCACCAGCTGAAAGTATATCTTGATTAACGTTAACAACTTTTTTATCTAATTTATATTCCACTTGATTTACTTGTGCTTCAACACTTACTTCATTTAAAATATGTGCGTCAACTGTTAGGTAAATTTTACCTAAATTAACTTGTTTTCTATTTGGACTAATGCTTAAATCTGGAATTGTATGTTTTCCGTAACCAATAAAATGAATTTCAACATAATATTTTCCATATCTAATATTGTCGATATTAAAATATCCATTTCTGTCGGTAATGCCACCGGTTACTATACTAGAATCTCGTTTGCTGTATAAAACAATATTTGCATATTCAACAGCTTGGTTAGTCTCTTTTTCAAGTACTATTCCACTTAAATTTCCATCAGAAGGTATATTTCCTGGGTGTTGTGCAAAACCAAGACTAAAAAGAAAAATTCCCGCTATTAAAAAAATCAACTTCATATAATATATTATTAAATTAGAGTTAGACAGATAAAAAAGAAAAAGGTTTAATAAATTTTAAACCTTTTTCCCAAATTATTAAACAATAAATAAAACGTAAAAGTTTAAATTTAAACTTCTACCAAAATTATAATTTTATTTTTTTTACATTCTATTAATCCACTGACAATATTAAAATTAATTTCTTCATTATTTTCTTTTTGTCTAATGGTAATAATTCCTTTTTCTAGTGTTGAAACAATTGGTGCGTGGTTATTTAAAATCTGAAAAGATCCTAATGTACCGGGCACTCTAACCATTGATGTTTCTCCGGCAAAAAGTTTTTCTTCAGGTGTTATAATTTCTACTATCATAATTATTTTGTTTCAGCGAGCATTTTTTCGCCTTTAGCGATAGCTTGCTCTATTGTACCAACTAGATTAAACGCAGCTTCTGGATATTGATCCACTTCACCATCAAGTATCATATTAAATCCTTTAATAGTGTCTTCGATTTTTACGAATGCACCTTTCAAGCCTGTAAATGCTTCGGCTACGTGGAATGGTTGAGACAAGAATCTTTGTACTCTTCTTGCACGGTGAACAACTAATTTATCTTCGTCAGAAAGTTCGTCCATACCGAGGATTGCGATAATATCTTGAAGCTCTGTATATCTTTGAAGAATGTTAATAACTCTTTGAGCAGTTTCGTAGTGTTCTTTTCCAACGATTTCTGGAGCCAAAATTCTTGAAGAAGAATCTAGAGGGTCAACAGCAGGATAAATACCTAGTCCGGCAATTTTACGGCTTAATACTGTAGTAGCATCAAGGTGCGAGAATGTTGTTGCTGGAGCTGGGTCGGTAAGGTCGTCAGCAGGAACATAAACTGCTTGAACAGATGTAATAGAACCTGTTTTTGTTGAAGTAATACGTTCTTGCATCTCTCCCATTTCTGTTGCTAGCGTTGGTTGGTATCCAACTGCTGATGGCATACGTCCTAAAAGAGCAGAAACTTCAGAACCAGCTTGGGTAAATCTAAAGATATTATCCACGAAGAATAAAATATCTCTACCACTAGTTTTTGAGCCACCATCTCTAAAACTTTCAGCTATTGTTAGCCCTGATAAAGCCACACGTGCACGCGCTCCTGGAGGTTCGTTCATTTGTCCAAAAACCATTGAAAGCTTAGATTCTGCTAATTCATCATTTTCAACAAGTTCTAAATCCCAAGAACCTTTTTCCATTGATTCTTTAAATTTATCACCATATCTTACAATGTTTGCTTCTATCATTTCGCGAAGTAAGTCGTTTCCTTCACGGGTTCTTTCTCCTACTCCAGCAAAAACTGATAATCCGTCATAACCTACAGCAATATTGTTGATTAATTCTTGAATTAAAACTGTTTTTCCAACACCTGCACCGCCAAACAATCCAATTTTACCACCTTTAGAATAAGGTTCAATTAAGTCGATAACTTTAATTCCAGTATAAAGAACTTCAACTTCTGTACTAAATTCTTCGAATTTTGGTGGATCGCGATGAATAGCATAAGCATTTTCTTTACTTAGTGAAGATAATCCATCGATATTTTCACCAACAACATTCATCAAACGACCTTTTACTTGGTCGCCAATTGGCATTTGGATAGGATTTTTAGTGTCATAAACATCCATTCCTCTATAAAGACCATCTGTAGAAGCCATAGAGATAGTACGAACTGTAAATTCTCCAATATGTTGCTGACACTCAACAACTAAAGTAGAACCATCGTCACGTTTTATTTCTAAAGCATCATGAATTTTTGGAAGTTCTCCGCCAGATTTCTCAAAGCTTACATCAATTACAGGACCAATAACCTGAACAATTTTACCTACTGTTTGACTCATTGTATAATATGTATTAAAATTATTGCAAACAAAATTATAAATTATATTTACAATAAAAAATAATAGATGTTTTTATTTACTCACATTTATTAACTTTTATGCAAAACGCAATTAGTTTGCTACATTAGAAGGCTTGCTTACTACTAACTGCAAAAATCGCCAACATTTCCCTTTAAAATTTTCTTTTTTCTAACGACTTTGTATAATTCATTAGTATGTCTTTTCGATTTTTGTCAGCTTCAATTTTTTCAAAGTATTGACTTGCCTGATTCATGTAGAAATTGTTTTTTTCTTCAGAATGTTTAGCAATTTTGAGTGAATCGTAAATATTTTTTACTGCATTTATTTTTTCTTGTTCATCAAATTCTTTTAAACTTATCCAATGTTTTAGCTCTTTTAACTCATTTCCTTTTGCAAGTTCTAAAGCTTTAAGCAGTAAAAATGTTTTTTTATTTGAAACTATATCTCCACCAAGATTTTTCTTAAAGTTTTGGGTATCACCATAAACATCTAAGAAATCATCTTGTAATTGAAATGCTATTCCGAGATTTCTACCAAATTCGTAAATATTATTTTTATTTTCTTGATTAGTATTTGCCGTGATTGCTCCTAATTTTAAAGAAGCTGCCAAAAAGACTGCTGTTTTTAGATTAATCATTTTTAAATAATCATCTACATTCAAATCAGTCATACTTTCATAATCCATGTCTAATTGTTGACCTTCGCAAATTTTTAATGCAGTATCAGAAAACAATTCTAAACTTTCTTTTAAATATTTAGCTTTAGCAATATATTTGTAAGCAATTACCGACATTGCATCTCCCGACAACAAAGCTATATTGTCTGTCCATTTAATATGTACTGTTGGATTTCCTCTTCTGACATCAGAATTATCCATCATATCATCGTGTAAAAGAGTAAAATTATGGAATATTTCTAGACCACAAGCAATATCTAAAGATGTTTTATATGTTTCGCCAAATAATTCTGTTGCCATAAGGCACAAAACAGGACGTATTCTTTTACCTCCAGATTTTAAAGTGTAGTAAATTGGGTCGTAAGTATTGGCTGGAGTTTTTCCAAAATCTTGTATCAATAAATAATCATTGAATATTTTTAGTAGTTCTTTATCGTTTAGCATTTTTAAAATAATTTAGTGTGTAATTTCAAATAGTCCTGTTTTTAAAATTTTTCCAATTCCGTCTTCTAAACTTATTAGTTTTCTATTCAAAACTTTAAGCATATCCGAATTATCTGGGCATCTTCTTTTCATATCTCCCTCGGCAAGAGGTGGCACATTAATTATTTTTGATTTTGATTTTGTTAGTCGTATTATTATTTCTGCAAGTTCATTAATAGGAGTTTCAATAGAATTTCCAATATTAACAACTTCGTTTATAAATAAATCGTTATAAGCAATTTTTGTGCAAGCTTCAATATTATCGTCTATATAGCAAAAAGTTCTTGTTTGTGAGCCATCTCCATAAATTGTAATATCATGATTATTTAGAGCAGCATAAAGAAATTTTGAAATTACAAAATCTTTACTTTGCTTAGGACCATAAGTGTTGAAAAATCTAAAAATTGTATAATTTAAACCAAATTCTTTTTGATATGATTTTAAGAAAGCTTCGCCAAGATTTTTCACTATTGCATATGGAATTCTTGAGTTTAGTGGTGTTGTATGTGCGTTTTGAGGAAATTCAACAGGCTCGCCATAAACTTCTGATGATGATGCATAAAATACTCGTCTAACTCCTATATTTTTACTTAGTCGGCAAATATTTTCAATTCCTTTAATATCGTCTAAAACACCTATAGGATTTTTTTGAGTTCTCAACACTCCAACCATAGCTGCATAATGAAAAACATAATGAAATTGATATGAAAGCATTACTTCCATAATTTCTACATATTTATTTACATCAGCTTTAATAAATCTTAAATTATCTGAATCATGAGACAATTTGTCGATATTACCAGTTGACAAATTATCTAGCACAACAACTAGATTTTCTTTATCTTCAGCAAGTTTTTCAGCTAAAGAACTTGCAATAAAACCTGCTCCTCCTGTAACTAAAATTTTGCGTTTAAACTTGTGTATTGGAGTTAATGTTTTCATGTTTTTTTATTTTTTTAATAAATTTTATCTTTTTCTTCAATTTCATTTATTTCAACTTCTTCGTTGTCTTCATCGTCATCTTCATATATTTCCATAATTGGTTCTGGGAAGTCTTTTTTAGTAATATATTTTTCAAAACTTATCAGCATAGATGGTAGTAATATTAGATTTCCTATCATAGCAACTAGTAAAGTCATTGATATTAAAAATCCTAAAGCAGTTATTCCACCAAATCCAGAAAATGTAAAAATTAAGAAGCCAAAAAACAGAATTGAATAAGTGTAAACCATGCTTATTCCTGTCTCGCTAATTGCTTTTTTAACTGCACCTACAACATTCCAACCATTTACAAACATTTCTTGTCTATATCTTGTAATAAAGTGTATTGCACCGTCAACAGATATTCCTAAAGATATTCCAAAAATTAAAATTGTACTTGGTTTAATAGGAACACCAAAATATCCCATTAATCCAGCAGTTACTAGCATTGGGATTAAGTTTGGAATCAGTAAAATTCCTACCATTTTAAACGAACGTTGTAAGCCAAGCATTAATAAACCTATCAAAACAATAGCTAATGCTAAGCTACTAATTAAATTGTTTATCAAATAACTAGTACCTGTAAAATATAAAATTGAATTTCCAGTAATCAAAGTATTGTATTTATCTTTAGGAAAGACAGTATTTATATCGTTTTCAATTTTTGGTATAAGTTCTTTCATTCTATTAGTCCCAATATCTTCAATATTTAAACTAATTCTAGTAATAGTTCTAGTGCTATCAATAAAAGATTGAGCAATATTTTGATTTAATCCTCCTTCGGGTAATCTTTGAAAGATAATCTCATAGGTTTTTGGCGATGAAGGTAATGCGTATTTATCTGCATCTCCTTTAGAATATGCCTGATTGAGAAACTTTAATGCGTCAACTATAGACAGCGAACGAGATAACTCTGGATATTGTTTTAATTTTTGTTGTAAAGAGTCTATCTTTTCCATCTGTGTTATCATTTCATATCCTTTTAAGCTGTCTTTAGATTGTACTGCTATTTCAACAGGGCTAACACCTCCAAAATTCTTTTCTAAAAATTTAGTGGCTACATAAATCTCAGAATCTTGTGAAACGTCATCTAAAATATATCCTGTTCTTTTCATTAGAGTAACACCAAAAGCAGATAATATTAGAATTACAGCAATAGTTGCATAAATTTTTCTTCTATGGTTTGTTACTATATTTGTAATTCCATTTAAAACTTTAGATAAATATTTATTATTAAGATGCTTTGTATATTTATTTGAAGGTGGTTGCAAAAAGCTGAAAATTGCTGGAAGCATTATCAATGCGTTTATAAAAGTTGATATTATTCCTAAAGTAGCAATTATTCCAAATTCTACCATTACAGAACTATTTGTAATTATAAAGCTTGTAAATCCAACTGCAGTAGTTGCATTACTTAAAAATACTGCATTTCCAATTTTTGAAATAACTCTTTGCAGAGCTAAAATTTTATTTCCATGAGCTTTTGTCTCTGTATGATATCTATTTAATAAATAAATTGTATTTGGAATTCCAATAACTATTAACAGAGGCGGAACCATTCCCGATAAGATTGTAATTCTAAATCCAAATATCCCCATAAACCCAACTGCCCAAGTTACGCTCACTCCTACTACGAGCATGGCTACGCCTATAACTTTAAATGATCGGAAATATAAATATAAAATTATAACACAAACTAAAGCAGCTAAAACAATAAACAATATTATTTCGCTTTTTATTAAATCCATCATTTTGGTTCTAATAAAAGGTAAACCCGAAACATATACTTCGATATTTTGTGCCTCTGCAAACTCTTTTACTACTTCTTCTACTTTTAATACAACTGGAATTCGAGCTTTGCTGTTTAGAATTTCTTTGTCAATAGACACATTCATCATAAACACGTTTTTCTCTTTGTTGTATAGTAAGTTTTCATAAAAAGGTAAAGAGAAAAACACTTCTTTTAAGCTATCTAATTCTGCTTGACTTGTAACTTTATCTGGAAAAATATTGTAAATTTCAAACTGTCTTTTGTTTACACCATTTTCATCTGTAACTGTAATTTGTCTAGCATTTACAGCAGAACTAACAGTTAAAACATTGGTAACGCGATCTATTTTTTTTAATTCTTCACATAAGTTTTGTAATGCTTGAAAATTTTTCAGTTCAAAAAAATCATCTGATTCAAAACCTACAAATATACCATTTCCTTCTTCACCAAAAGTTTGTTTAAACTTTACATTATCTATTAAAACTGGATGTTTTTTCGAAAGCATTGAGGCGTAATGATAGTCCATCTCTATAAGAGAGGCTTGATACCCCATGAAAATTGTTATTAAACCAACAATTATTAAAAGTGCTATTCTATACCTTAAAATTACCCGTGCTACTTTATTCCACATTTATTAATCAATTGTTTAAGAATTTGCAAAATTACAATATTGATTTTAGTAAACAAGAAAAATTTGAAATAATTCAGTTTTTATACAATTATTCCATAAAACTATTAAGCAAATTAATAATCATATCATGTTGTACTTTTGGTAGATTTTTAATTCTGGTAGAGTGAGTTCCCTTTGGTTTTACAACTTTAACAAGGTCGGCAGTATTTACAATTTCTGGAGCAACCGCTGTCCATGGATCGTATTCGCCATAAACTAATATAGTATTTTTAGCTTTTGTTTGAACAAATTTTTCCAAATCAATAGATGTTTGAGAGTAAAATTCAGGAGTCATATCTTTAGTTAAAAATACCTTTTTAAAATAATTTTTTGCGGTTTTAATTTTTAAATATTTCCTAAATAATGTAGTTTCGTAACCATAATACCCTAATTCTCTTGCCGCTTGATAATAAAATGGCAAAACATTTTCTGAACTTTCTATAGAAAAATAGTCTGGTCCAGCCACTGCTACCCAGTGTTGAAAGAGCTTAGAATCATCTTCTTTTTTGCTTGGAATTCTTTCGGTATTACCAACCCATTGCCAAAAAGCAAATGAATATTCTAAAACACAATAATCGTAAATTTCTTCTAATGGAAGTTGAAAACTAAGTTTTGAAGCTTTACAAAATTGTTCAAACATAGGAAAAATAGTTTCACGGCGTTTTAAGATTTCTAATTGAAAATCACTAACTTTTTTTCTTTCTTTTTTTGTTGCAACATTATTTATAAAAGGTTCATGTCTGCCGTCTTCTAAGGCTTTAGCTATTGGTGCCACATAAGCTACACAAGCGTCAACGTCATTTGGATAATACATTTGATATAAAAGACAAGTTTGCCCACCTTTGCTAATTCCTGTACTAACCCATTTGCCTTTATATAATTGTCCCAAAGTTTTTCTTATAATATGATGGTCTTCTGCGGCATTTCGTGTTGTTAAATAATGCCAATCTATATTTTCAGGCTTTGATTTTGAAAAATAACGATGCTCAACACAAATTTCGTTTCCATTCAAGATAGAACATAATTCATTTATATAGTTCTTATTCATCGCATAATCAGCAGAATAGCCTTCTGTTGTAAAAATAACAGGTGCAGTAAAACTTTTGTGATTTAAAAACACTCGTTGATAAAAAACTTCTGAATCATCATCATCTTTGTCAACTTTTTGCTCAAAAATTATTAAATACTTCTCAGAAAAAAATTCTGTTGTAGGAAGTTCTTCTACAGATACAACTCCATCTAAACCTTTCAATAAATTTTCTAACTCACTAGCAATTAAGCTATAAGAAAGAGTTAAAAATACGCTTACAAATACAAATCTTAAAAACTTCATCATTCTATAATTTTAAAAAATATTTGTCGCAGTATATAAAATTTAATAGAAATCAATTTGTAAAATATCAAGATTTTATCAACAAATTTAATGTTTACTTATTTTTTTAATAATTTTGCGGAGTGAAAAATTTATTAAATAGACTTTTTGACTCAAATTCTAATATAGAAGAATTGCTATCTATATTAGACAACAATAGTAATACTAAGTCCATAATACTGAAAGGCTTATCAGGCTCATCTAAAGCTTTTATTTTAGCAAAATTAAGTCAGGAAAATAAGAATTTAACTTGCGTAATACTACCCGACAAAGAAAGTGCTTCTTACTTTTATGATGATTTAAACAATATTATAGGCGACAAAAATATTTTGTTTTATCCTTCGGCTTACAAGCGCTCAATTGAATATTTAAAAACAGACAAAACCAATATTGTTTTAAAAACAGAAGTTTTAAACAAAATATCTTCCAACAAAAAGCCTTATCTCATCATTACTTATCCTGGTGCAATAATTGAAAAAGTTATTTCAAACAAAACTCTAACAAAGAACACATTGGAAATAAAGCAAGGCGAAAAGCTTTCTATGGACTTTGTTATTGAAGTTTTAAATGAATATGGATTTACTGCAACTGATTTTGTTTATGAACCCGGAAGCTTCTCTGTTAGAGGAAGTTTAATAGATATTTTTTCTTTTTCTGATGAATTTCCATTTAGAGTTGATTTCTTTGGCGATGAAATTGAAAGTATTAGATCTTTTGACCCACAAACTCAGCTTTCAACCGAAAAACACAAAAAAATAGTAATAATTCCAAACGTTCACGAACACTTTGATGAAACAGAGAAAGTTTCGTTTTTCGGTTTTATAAACAAAAATTGTAAGTTTTGGATTTCAGAACCAGAATTAGTTTTAGATAAAATTGAAGATACATATACTGCTGCTGAACAAAGATACAAAGAAGTTGAAGACAGTGATTTTGATGATGAAGATAATGTTATTTTAGAACCAAGCAAAAACTTATTAAATGTTCAAGAATTTACAAATCAGATAAAAAACTTTCAAATTGTTGAAATAGCTTCTCGCAGTGTTTTTGAAGCAGAAAAAGAGTTTTACTTCAATACTGAACCACAACCTAAATTTGGAAAGCAATTTAATATTTTAGCAGAAATTCTTCAAAACAACGAAGCAAATGGTTACGAAACTTATGTTTTAAGCAATAACGAAAAGCAATTAATAAGACTTAAAGATATTTTTACTGAACAAAATCAAATAGTAAACTTTATTCCAGTTTTAAAGATTGTAAACCAAGGTTTTATAATGCATGAATCAAAAACATGTGTTTTTACCGACCACCAAATTTTTGAAAGATACCACAGGTTTAGCAGTAAAAAACTTTCGCACAAAGATAGCATTACAATTCAAGAACTTACAGCTTTACGCCCCGGCGATTATGTTGTACATATTGATAATGGAGTTGGAAAATTTGGCGGTTTACAAAAAATAAACAACAACGGCAAAATCCAAGAAGTGGTAAGCATTATCTATGACAACAACGATATTCTTTATGTAAATATTCACTCTTTACACAGAATTTCAAAATATAGAGATAAAGATGATGAACCGCCAAAAATTTATCGCTTGGGTTCTGGACATTGGAAACGATTGAAAGAAAAAACCAAGAAAAACATAAAAGATATTGCTAAAGATTTGATTTTACTTTATGCAAAACGCAGAGAGCAGAAAGGTTTCGCATTTTCGCCTGACTCCTATTTACAGCATCAATTAGAGTCATCTTTTATGTACGAAGACACTCCTGACCAAAGCAAAGCCAATGAACTTATAAAAGCCGATATGGAATCCGAAGTTCCAATGGACAGATTAGTTTGTGGTGATGTGGGTTTTGGAAAGACAGAACTTGCAATTAGAGCAGCTTTTAAAGCAGTTAACGACAGCAAACAAGTAGCGGTATTAGTTCCTACAACAATTTTAGCACTTCAGCACTACCATACTTTTAAAGAAAGACTTGCAGATATGCCTGTAAACATAGCCTATGTAAGCAGATTAAAATCAAGCAAAGAGATAAAACAAAGTTTACAAAAATTAGAAGAAGGCAAACTTGACATAATTATAGGCACTCACAGATTGTTAAATAAAGATGTGATTTTCAAAGACTTAGGCTTGTTAATAATTGACGAAGAACAAAAGTTTGGTGTGTCTATGAAAGAAAAATTGAAAAATCTTAAAATAAATGTTGACACTCTAACTCTTACAGCAACGCCAATACCACGAACTTTGCAATTTTCTTTAATGGGTGCCAGAGATTTATCTGTAATCAACACGCCACCACCAAACAGACAACCGATAATTACTGAGCTTCATTCATTTAACAACAAAATTATTCAAGATGCTATTTATTACGAAGTTGGAAGAAATGGTCAAGTTTTCTTTATAAATAATAGAATTCAAAATATTTTTGAAATAGAAACTTTGGTCAACAAACTTTGTCCTGAAGTAAAAACTGTTGTAGCACATGGACAAATGGAAAGTCAGAAGTTAGAGAAAATTATTTTGGAATTTATGCGTGGCGATTATGATGTGTTAATTAGTACAACAATTATTGAAAATGGAGTTGATATTCCAAATGCAAATACAATAATTATTAACAATGCTAACAACTTTGGTTTGAGCGACTTACACCAGCTCAGAGGAAGGGTTGGTAGAAGTAATAGAAAGGCTTTTTGTTATTTGCTTTCTCCCCCATTGTCTGTGCTTACTCCCGAAGCTCGCAGGCGTTTAAAAGCGATAGAAGAATACAGCGAATTAGGCTCAGGAATGAATATAGCTTTACAAGATTTAGATATTCGTGGTGCTGGCAATATTCTTGGAGCAGAACAATCTGGATTTATTGCTGATGTTGGTTTTGAAACTTATAACAAAATACTTAACGAAGCTCTACGAGAATTAAAAGAAGGAAAATTTGACGACACATTTTCAGATAATGAACAAAACGAAGAAGATGAAGATTTAATTTCAGTAGATTACGATTGTCAAATTGAAACAGATATGGACATCTTAATCCCTGACTATTACGTAAGTTCAACATCTGAAAGAATTAAATTATACAAAGAGTTAGACGAAATTAAAGATGAAAATTCATTAAGTATTTTTAAAATAAATTTAGAAGATAGATTTGGCAAAATTCCTAAAGAAACAGAAAGAATTTTTGAATTAATTAAACTTAAATGGCTCGCAATAAAAATAGGATTTCAAAAAATTGTTATTAGAAACAATACTTTATTAGCTTATTTCCCAAGCAATCAGCAGTCTAACTATTATTCTTCGCCAAAATTTGCCAAAGTTTTAAATTATGTTCAACATAATCCTCAAAATTTACAAATTAAAGAAATTAACGAAAAACTAAGTTTAAAAGTTTTAAAAGTTCACAAATTAGAAGACATTGCTAATGTTTTGAATGGAATACTATTAGCAGTTGAAAATAATTCTTAATTCTAAATTACTTTAATTTTTCACACAACGTACAGCCCCACCTAGAGTTTTAGAACTTGCTTGAACATTAATATTTCCATAATCATAAAACATGAAAACACATTTTGCATCATCGGCATCTGTTCCTTTTGTAGTAGTCCACCAACAACCGTGCTTTCCAAGGTCAAAGAAATTATCACCATAATTAGAACGCATACCACCAGCGAGAGCTGTAAAGCCAGTTTCGTTTGTAGCTCCTTTGTTTGGTGTTTTCCAATGTTCTGTGCCAGTTTCTTTAAGTTTGCCACCAGCAACAACTTCTCCACCTAAAAAGTCTGTTAATTCTGTCCATTCTGCTTCGCTTGGCACATGCCAACCTTCTGGACAAACACCACGCACTCCACTAGGATTATTATTGCTGTTCATTGCTCCACCCATTACTGCTGACCAGTTATATAATACGCCGTAAGTAGCATAATTTTCTGTTGCTTTAGCATCTGAAATATTTGTGCCATTATAGCCATAAACGTAATAATATGGATAAGTGACTGAGCCTGTTTCATAACCAACTACGCTTGGCAAATACTTTAAATTTTCTGCCATCCAAATTTGATTACCTATTTGTATAGTTTTATAAACATTGCCATCGCGTGGATCTGTGAAAGTGCTAAATCCGCTAGTTTTGAAAGAAATAACATTACCATAACCTGTGCCTACACTATTTGTTGCATAAGCTCTCACATAGTAAGTTGTGTTTGCTTCCAAACCTGTAATACTACTTTCAAAGCCAAATGCGCCAAGAGTATCAATAGTTTTATTATCTGCTATAGTTGGATTATCGTTTGTACTCCAACAAATACCGCAATCTATTATACCCATACCACCGTCATCTTCAACATATCCTCCTGATATGGCTGAAGACATTGTAACATTTGTTATTTCTGTAGTAGATACAGTAGGAACTTCTTCTTTTATGCAACCAAGTGCAAATACTAAAAATAATCCAATTACTAATAATGACAATTGAATAAAGATGTTTTTGTTTTTCATTTTATAAAAATTTAATTGTTAATACATTTTTAAGTTTCACAAATAAGATTTAATAAGTTTCAATTTGCTTTCCATATCCAAATTCCCGTCTATCCAAATTATTTCGCTTCCTTCTTTTTCCATTTTTCTAAACCAAGTCATTTGTCGCTTCGAAAATTGATGAATAGCAGTATTTAATTGAGTAAAAAGTTCATCATAAGTAATATCGCCCTTCAAATACCAAGACAAAAACTTATATTCTAATCCGTAATATTCCAAATCTTGATGAGAAATTCCGGCTTCTAACATAGCTTGGGCTTCTTCTATCATTCCATTCTCTAAGCGAAATTTAAGTCTTTCTGTAATTCTTGCTCTCCTTTGCTCACGTTCGAAATAAATTCCAAAAATTATTGGTTTAATTTCTGGGTAATTATCGCCTACAAAACTATTTCTTGAATAATATTCTGCTATTTCTATTGCTCGTATAGCTCGTTTTGTGGTATCGAGGTCGCTATTATTATGTAAATCTTTGTATTTTCGTAAAATCACTTCAAGTTCTTGAATAGATTTGCTTTTTAATTCTGCTCGTAATTTTTCGTTTACAGGAACTTTTACTAATTCATAATTATTTATAACTGCATTTATATATAAACCTGTTCCTCCACATAATATTGGGACTATTCCCCTTTCCCTCAAACTTGAATAAACCTTAAAGAAATCTCTTTTATACTCATAAACATTGTATTTATAGCCAGGTTCGCAAATATCTATTAAATGATAAGGAATTTTTACTCCATTAACTTCATAATCTTCCAAATCTTTACCTGTGCCAATATTCATTGTTTTATAAACTTGCCTACTATCAGCACTAATAATTTCGGTTTTTAAATCATATGCCAAATGTGCTGCTACAGAAGTTTTACTCCCCGCAGTTGCACCTGTAATAACAATTAAATTATAGTCTTTTAGCAATTTAAAATGATTTAAAGTTTAAGACAAAGATATAATTTTTTAGTTAGAAAATGTTTGTTACATAAATTTTATTATCAACAATAAAATTTCAAATCTACTTCTCCTTAAATAAAGACAATCTAACTTCTAACAAATCAATATATTTCATCTGATTTTCTGTCGAAAGAAAAGAGTTACTTATCTCCTGTTTCATTATGTTTTCTGCTTTGATAAATCTATCAAAAGTATTTGAAATCTGTTTTTCAGTTAATTGAAGTTTCAATCCTAAATTTACAAAATCTGATTTCGTGAGTTTTCTTTTCTTTCCGTTTATAGTTAATGCAAATTCTTCATTATCTTCAGGAAGGTGTAGGTTTACATTCAGCAAATCGTATGCAGGCGACAAATTCCATTCTTCATTTTTTAGAATCATTGAAAAGTTTTTCAAGTGCATGTCATTATTTCCTGTAAGGTAGCTAAAAACAACTATTTCAAAAAGTCTTAACAAATCCAAAACTGTATTTGCAGAATGTTTTGCTAAGGCTCTTCCTATCTTTTCTACAGAGCTTTTATATTTATCAAAAGCTTCTAAAATCTGAAACATATCTAACATGTGTATTTTCTGACCTGTTTGAGTGCGGTCAATACGTTTGGTTATATATGAAAGTTCGCCAGATTTTAGCCTAATTAGCGATGAAGGAACTACAGAAATCCCGCAAAGTTCAGCCATTCTCATGCTTAGATGCTCATTTTCAGGCATTTGAGGATAAACTTTATTTTGAGGTTTTAAAATATAATTTCCACCCATAGCTCCTAACACTGTTAATCGTCCATTAGTTTCATCTTTTAAAACATCTTTAATAAAACTTAGAGAAAGCTTTGGCTGAACTCCAGGAACAGTTATTGAATTTTCTACTACTTGTCTTGCTAATTCTGCCATTTCGTCTATGGTGTAATTCAAGGCAGGCGGTTTGGGACTACCAAAAAAACTAAGACTACAAGAAGTATGAAAATCTCCTTCTGTATTCAAGTCCTTATAGCAATATAAACATTTGTTACTCATCTTTTTCGTTTATTAGTGGAATTACACTTACAGCACCAATGCAGTTTTTACAACATGCTAAAAGCAAGCCCATGCGGTCGTTTCGATTTAATTTCCAACTTTCGTAAGCGATTTCTAAAAGCCAACCTTCAGGTATTAAACCTTCAAAAAAAGGAAATAAACGATTGTCACGATACACTTTATCCGAAACAGGCATAGAAAAACTTATTGCTTGATTAGGAAATTGTTTGATGTATTCCTTATCGTATGCAAATAAATATTCTCCATCATCAGTTTCTGTAAGAATACCTGCAAAATCATCATTATAAAATACTTTTCCTTGTCTCATAACTCAATTTCCTTATGTTTAACAGGTGCTAACTTATGCCCAAACATCATCAATACCTGATTTACTTTTGCCATACTAAGATTTTCTTTGCCTTGTTCAATTTTTCTAACAACGGTAAGTGCTACACCAGCTTTATCGGCAAATTCTTGCTGTGTAAGCTCGGCTTCTTTACGCTTTGTTTTAACAAATGTGGCTAAACTTAATACCATAATTATATGTTTTTGCAGTTATTTTGTTGCAAAGATATAAAATTATATTCAATTGCATATAATTTTGTGAAAATTAAATGATTTATATGCAAAAAGATATACTATGTCGCTCGCTCCCAACACCCATGTCGCTCGCTCGGATTTGCAATCCGAGTGTTATACAACTCTTCCGCTCGCTCCTTACCACAATGAAGCTCGCTCGGATTTGCAATCCGAGTGTTACTAAATATTTTTCGTAATCTAAATGTTGCAAATAATTAATTATTTCTATATTTTTATAAAAAAATCTTAATGAGCGACAGATATAAAATATTTGATCAAAATGCTGTTTATTTCACGACATTAACGATTGTTAATTGGATAGAAGTTTTTACAAGTAAAGAACAAAAACATATGATTGTTGATGCATTAAAATACTGTCAAAAAGAAAAAGGTTTAGAAATTTATGGTTGGTGTTTAATGCCAAGCCATTTACATTTAATTTGTAGTGTTTCATCAGAAATAGGAATGTCGGGGTTCTTGCGTGATTTTAAGAAATTTACATCAAAAGAAATAGTTAAATTGATTAATGAAACGACAGAAAATCGCAAAGAATGGATTTTAGAACAATTCAAGAGAGCATGTAAACACTTAAAACGTGATCAAAAATATAAAGTCTGGCAAGACAGTAATCAAACAAAAATAATTTTCTCAACTAACTTTTTTTATCAGAAACTAAAATACATTCATGATAATCCTGTAGAAGATATGTTGGTTACTAATCCAGAAGATTATATGTTTAGCTCTGCTCGAAATTATGCTGATTTAGATTATTTATTAGAAGTAATTGTGGAACCACAACAATTAGTTACAGTAAAATAAAAAATAGCATATCCAAGCACTCGGATTACAAATCCGAGCGAGCGGATGAAGATTATATGTTTAGCTCTGCTCGAAATTATGCTGATTTAGATTATTTATTGGAAGTAATTGTGGAACCACAACAATTAGTTACAATAAAATAAAAAAATAGCATATCCAAGCACTCGGATTGCAAATCCGAGCGAGCAATGAAGTAGTACCCGCACTTATTGCAACCAAACCATAACAAACAAGCATAAGAAAAATAAACCTCATTTCTTCTTAAAAATACTAAAAAATAAATTATTTTTGTAAATTCTTTAAAAACAATGAAAAGTCAAGATTTAATAAAGAGAATAGTTAGGATTTTGCTAAACCCTATTGCAGGCTGGGATATTCACAAGCCCGAAGATGGAGAATTTAGCTTTAAAACTATAAAAAAACCTATTTTTGTAGTTACACTAATAATTTTATTTTTAGCAAGACTTGTTGGCAAAACAATTTCCGAATTAGCAACAACAGATTTTATTTATATTTTAGGCTTTTCTGTGTCAATGCTGATTGTTGACTTCCTTTATTTCTTTCTTTTAATTTTCATATTAAACTATCTTACTCCATTTTACAATATTAAAGCAGGAAAAGCTAAAATCGCCTTTTTAATTTACACATGTTTATTGCCTTTTTATTTTTGCATTATTGTCTATAACCTTTTTCCTGCCCTTTATTTTTTAAACGTAATAATAGTTTATTCGTTATTTTTATTTTATTGGGGACTAAAGAATTATTTAAAAGTTCAAAGTAAAGATGCTTTGATTATTTTTATAACATTTTCGTTGATAATGTTAGGTTCTTACTTGATTTTAAACTTTCTTTTTGTTCGTCCGTTTTTTGATTTTACATTTTAAATTATGAGTACAAAAGTTTCTATATATAAAAATAAAAAAGCCTATTATCAATACGAATTTATTGAGAAATATGTTGCTGGAATTGTGCTGTTAGGAACGGAAATAAAATCTATTCGTGATGGCAAAATTAACTTTGCAGATTCTTACTGTGTTTTTCGTAATGGCGAATTATGGGCAACAGGAATTCATATTGCTGAATATTTTTTAGGAACTTGCAATAACCACGACCCACGCAGAGATAGAAAACTTTTGCTAAACAGACGGGAATTAAATAAATTACAAAGAAAAGTTAGCGAAAAAGGTCTTACTATTATTCCTGTTTGCATGATTTTAAACGAAAAAGGAATTGCTAAATTAGAAATTGCATTAGCACGTGGAAAAAAACTACACGACAAACGCGAAGATTTAAAAACTAAAGATTCAAAACGAGATATAGAACGCTACAGTAAATTTTAAACATGCTTACTTACATTATCATATTTTCAATTTTATCTTACTTAATAGGCTCATTTAGTTCTGCTGTTTGGTTTGGACGCTGGTTTTGGAATACAGACGTAAGAGAATTTGGAAGTAAAAATGCAGGTGCTACAAATACTTTTAGAGTTTTAGGGGCAAAAGCAGGACTTATTGTTTTTGTTTTTGATGTTTTAAAAAGTTTCGCTGCAATTCAACTTGTTCGCCTTGTGCCAGAACTACAACAAAATAGCGAACTTTATATTCAAATCAAGATTCTTTTTGGTGCATGTGCTATAATTGGACATATTTTTCCAGTATTTTCACAATTTAGAGGCGGAAAAGGTGTCGCATCTATGTTAGGATTTATTATTGCAATTCATCCATTAGCCGCAGGAATTACTTTTGGAGTGTTTTTAATAGTATTTCTAATTAGCAGAATTGTTTCTCTTTCATCAATTTCGGCAGCATTGGCTTTTCCTTTCATAATTTATTTTCTCGAAAAAGGAAATTCATTGACTTTAACTATTTTTTCTATAATAGCTACTTGCTTAATTATTTTAACTCATTTAAAAAATATTAAAAGATTGTTAAAAGGCGAAGAGAAGCCTATAAGTTTCTCTAAAAAATCTTAGCTTTGCGAAAAAATGAGTAAAAATTATGAAAACTATTTATTATTATTTAGCGACTTTTATCACTTTAGTAAGTGTAATTTCATGTAATTCGGGAAATAAAGAAATGAAAACAGAAAAACAAACACCAAAAGCAATCGACCTCGCTGATTTAGATATCACAATCAGTCCTACAGAAGATTTTTACCAATATGCAACTGGCGGTTGGCAAAAAAACAACCCACTACCAGACGAAGAATCAAGATTTGGTTCTTTCGACCTATTGGCTAAAGAAACTAACCAAAAAGTTAATGATATAATTGTTAATTTAACAAAGCAAGAAAATGCAGAAAATAGCATTGAATGGAAAATTGCAACTTTCTACAACTTGGGAATGGACAGTGTTAAATTAGATAAAGATGGAATTAAGCCTATTGAAGAATATTTGAAAAAAATTGATGTAATTTCAAGCAAAGACGATGTTTTGAAAACTATTGCTGAATTTCATAGATTAGGAATTTCAAGCTCTTTTGCAATTTTTGGCTCGGCTGATAGAGAAAACAGTAAAATGGAAATTGCTTATTTATATCAAGGTGGTTTGGGTTTGCCAAATAGAGATTACTACACTGCCGATGATGCAAGGTCTATTGAAATTAGAGAAGAATATAAAAAGCATATCGACAAGATGTTTGATTTATTCAAAATAAACAATACTAAATCAGAAGCTATATCAAAAATAATATTTGATTTTGAATATAAACTTGCTGACAATTCTATGACTAACTTGGAATTAAGAGACCCTTATGCAACAACTAACAGAATGAGCCAAAGCGAGTTAAATGAAATTTCTCCAGATTTTAATTTTGAAACATATTTTTCTTATATAAAACTTCCACAACAAGAAGTGGTTAATGTTAGTCAACCTAAGTTTTTCAAAGAGTTTAACAATGTTTTCAAAAACACAGATATTGAAACTTGGAAATTATATTTAAAATGGAATTTAATTAGAACTTCATCTCAATATTTAAGCACAGAAATTGCTGATGCTTCTTGGGAATTTTATGGTAAATTTTTAACAGGTGCTTTAGTTCAACAACCACGTTGGCGTAAAGTTGTAAATAGGACTAACTCAAGCATGGGCGAAGCTGTTGGACAAATTTTTGTAAGAGAATATTTTCCACCAGAAGCAAAACAAAGAATGGAAGTTTTGGTAGAAAATTTAAGAGCTGCTTTTGCTAAAAGAATTGAAAAACTCGACTGGATGAGCGATGTTACAAAAGTACAAGCTAAAGAAAAATTAGCAGCAATAAATGTAAAAATTGGTTATCCAAACAAATGGCGTGATTATTCAAGTTTAAAAATTAAAAACGACTATTACTATGCTAACATCTTGCGTGCCAATGAGTTTGACTTTGATGACATGCTTTCAAAAATTGGAAAACCTGTTGATAAAGAACAATGGTTTATGAATCCTCAAACTGTAAATGCTTATTACAGTGCAAGCATGAACGAAATATGTTTCCCTGCAGGAATTTTGCAAGCTCCATTCTTCTATTTAGATGCTGATGATGCTGTTAATTATGGTGCTATAGGCGTAGTCATAGGACACGAAATGACTCACGGCTTTGATGATAAAGGAAGATCTTATGACAAAGATGGAAACCTAAAAGATTGGTGGACAGAAGAAGACGCTAAACGTTTTAACGAAAAATCTCAAGTTTTAGTTGAACGCTTTAATAATATCGATGTTTTACCAGACTTAAAAGCTGACGGCAAATTATCTTTAGGTGAAAATATTGCAGACTACGGCGGATTAAAAATCTCTTATGATGCTCTTACAATTGCTTTAGGTAATGAAACTCCTGAAAAAATAGACGGCTTTACAGCTCAACAAAGATTTTTCCTTTCTTATGCAAAAATTTGGGGACAAAATATCAGAGATACAGAAATCCGCAGAAGAACAAAAGAAGATGTACACTCACTTGGTCAATGGCGTGTAAACGGACAAGTACCAGGAATTAAAGAATTTCATGATGCTTTCAACGTAAAACCAGGCGACAAAATGTATCTACCTCCTGAAAAATGGGCAACTATATGGTAAAACTCAGTTAAAAGTTAAAAGTTGAACCGAGCTTGCGAGCTCACCGAAGGTAAAGTTAAAAGAGGCTGACGCGTCTATTGTTTGAACCACAAAAGACACAAAAGGACACAAAAGGGACAATCAGTTAAAAGTTAAAAGCGATGCACTGAACGTAGTTGAAGTGTTAAAAGAGGCTGTCGCGTCTATTGCTTCGCAGAGTTCGCAAGCTCACTCTGCTCGCAATCACAACACTTATGACACTCGCTCCAACACCCATGATGCTTGCTCCAACACCCCTGACGCTCGCTCGGATTTGCAATCCGAGTGCTTGGTAATTTTACACTCGGATTGCAAACCCGAGCGAGCGGGGTAGTAGGCAAACGTTTGTCCGTAGCAAATAAGTTAAGGTGTTTTTGTCTGAATTTCAAAATTTGTCTAAGTTTTTATATTAAAAATGAAACCTTATTGGAAAAAAATTACGCTTAATATAAAAAAGTAAGTTTTTAAGAACATTTAAAATAAATAAATGTTAAATTTGAAAAATTAAAATTCAGACGCTATGGATATTTATGAATTAATAAAATCAAGACGTAGTCCAAGGGGTTATTATGATAAAGGTATTAAGCCTGAAGATTTAGAAAAAATGTTTGATGCTGCTCGTTGGGCTGCTTCTGCATATAATTTTCAGCCTTGGCGTTTTATCTATGCAGATAAAGAAAAAGATCCCGAATTATACAATCAAATTTTAGAATTATTGGTTGAGTTTAATCAAGCATGGGCTAAAGCTGCTCCAGTTTTAATAGTTACTTTAGTTAACACACGAAACCCAAAAACTGGAGATACATTAACTCACGCAAAATATGATTTGGGCTTAGCTGTAGGCAATATGACTCTTATGGCAGAATCAATGGGAATTTCTTTACGAAATATGAGTGGCTTTGATGCGAACAAAGCAAGAGAGGTTTTAAATATACCAGATTATATGGAAGCTGTAACAATTATTGCTGTTGGCTATGGCGGTTTGCCTGGAAATTTGCCTCTTGATATTTATAAAATGGAAATTATGCCAAGAGAAAGAATGGAGCTAAACGAAATTGTTTTTAATAAACCATTCGACAAAGAATAACATCAGTTAAAAGTTTATAAAGTTCCTAAAGTTTATAAAGTGTAAACCTATTTTAGGACATGACAACTTTTAACTTTTAACTGAGTTACATGTATCGGATTTTAATTTCCACGACTTTATGCACACCACTATCTAAGTCAAATTTAAAACTATCAAATTTGGGTTTAGACATACCTTTGTGATAATAATTTGAAAATCCAAAACCTTCTTGAGGAATAAAAAATGAATAATCCATTTTCCCATTTTCATTTTCATCATCTAATAAACATACTCCATAAGTTCCTGCAGGAATGTCATCAAATCGAACAGTAATTTTGCCGTTCTTCAAGTCTTTTTTTGATATATACTTATTTATTGTTGGCTTCTCTATTTTATAATCTTTTTCATTTGTAAAGAAACCTAAATGTATCCTTCCTATAGCTTTTTATATTCCTGTAATATTAAAAGTAATACTTTGAGAATGAGCTATAATCCCGAAACTGAGTAGGAAAACTAAAATAAAACTAATTTTTTTCATAACAGTAAATTTTTATAACAAATATACAAAAAATATCTTATCTAACAATAAAACATACAAAATTTAAGCCAATTTTTTGATATATATAAATAAAAAAACCGTTTGCACAACAAACGGTTTTTTTATTTTCCAGTAAGATTTTTTTAAATTATTTTAATTTTTTACAAATAGCTTCAAAAGCTTTAGGATGATTCATTGCTAAATCGGCTAAAACTTTTCTGTTAAGTTCTATTTTATTAGCATGAATTTTTCCCATAAATTGAGAATAACTCATACCATTGAGGCGAGCACCTGCATTAATACGTTGTATCCATAATGCTCTAAAATTTCTCTTTTTAGTTTTTCTATCTCTGTATGCATAAGTAAGTCCTTTTTCATAAGCATTTTTTGCTACTGTCCAGACGTTACCTCTTGCACCAAAATAACCTTTTGTTTGCTTTAGAACTTTTCTTCTTCTGTTTCTAGAAGCAACGGAATTTACACTTCTTGCCATAATTTTACATTTTGCGAATGTATAGCGTTCTTTTTACAGAATCTTTCGGCTATAGCACTCTGATTAATACTCTTTTTAATTATTTCATTCCCAAACACAACAAGATGTTTTTCTTATCAGGATCTGCAACTGTTGTTGTATGAGTTAATGCTCTTTTACGTTTTATCGTTTTCTTAGTCAAAATATGACTTTTATAAGCATGTTTTCTTTTAATTTTTCCTGTACCGGTTAGTGAAAATCTTTTCTTTGCTCCGGATTTAGTTTTCATTTTTGGCATCGCTTCAAATTTTTTAATTAAGTTATTATTTTTTCTTACTGGTTTTCGGTGATAGTAGAATCTGCATTCTTTTGCCTTCTAATTTAGGCAATTGGTCAACTTTTGCATATTCTTCTAAATCTTGGGCTAATTTTAATAATAAAATTTCGCCTTGTTCTTTGTATAATATCGACCGACCTTTAAAAAACACAAATGCTCTAACTTTATTTCCTTCTTCTAGGAATTTTTGAGCGTGTTTAAGTTTAAAGTTGTAGTCGTGTTCATCGGTATTTGGACCGAAACGAATATCTTTTATAGTAACCTTTACCGCTTTACTTTGTATCTCTTTTTGTCTTTTTCTTTGCTGATACAAAAACTTTTGATAGTCGATAACTTTACATACTGGTGGTTCTGCATTAGGCGAAATTTCCACCAAATCAAGTCCTAAATTATCTGCTACTTCTAAAGCTTCTCTTAAACTTACTATACCTTGTTTTTCGATGTTGTCCCCAACTAAACGAACAAATGGCGCGCGTATATAGTTGTTGATTCTGTGCTCGCCTTGTTTTTTGTTCTGCGAAAAATTACTTCTCTTTTCTATAACTAAAACCTCCTCTTTTAATTAGTAAAATATTCTTTTATCTCTTTATTTATTAATTCAACAAATTCTTCAATTCCCATAACTCCTAAATCGCCTTGTCCTTGTTTTCTTACTGATATAGTGTTGTTTTCGACTTCTTTTTCGCCAACAATCAATAGATAAGGAATGCGGTTTAGTTCGTTATCTCGTATTTTTCTACCTATCTTTTCGTTTCTGTCATCAATTCCGCCGCGAATATCGTAATTTTTTAGCAAATCTAAAACTTTTTGTGAATAATTATTAAATTTTTCACTTATTGGCAGTATTACAACTTGTTGTGGAGTTAACCATAATGGGAATTTTCCTGCTGTATGCTCAATTAAAACAGCAACAAATCTTTCCATAGAACCAAAAATCGCTCTATGTATCATTATTGGTCTATGCATTTCATTATCAGAGCCTTTGTATTCTAATTCAAATCTTTCTGGTAAATTATAATCAACTTGAATTGTTCCAAGTTGCCAAGTTCTGCCTAAAGCATCTTTTACCATAAAGTCTAATTTAGGTCCATAAAAAGCTGCTTCGCCAAGCTCTACAGTTGGCTTTAGTCCCATTTCTTGGGCTGCCTCTTGAATTGCTTGTTCGGCTTTTTCCCAATTTTCATCACTACCAATATATTTAGTTTTGTCATCAGGGTCGCGTAAAGAAATTTGAGCTTTATATTCGTTGAAATCCAAAGATTTAAACACATACATTACAAGCTCAATAATTTTTTTAAACTCATCTTTTACTTGGTCGGGACGACAAAATATGTGAGCATCGTCTTGAGTGAAAGAACGAACTCTTGTTAATCCATGCAATTCGCCATGTTGTTCGTAACGATAAACAGTTCCAAACTCTGCCATTCTGTATGGTAAATCACGATATGAATATTGACGAGCTTTAAAAATTTCGACATGATGAGGACAGTTCATAGGTTTTAGCATAAATGCTTCGCCTTCAGCTGGTGTTTGAATAGGCTGAAATGAATCTTTTCCATATTTGTCATAATGTCCTGAAGTTTTGTAAAGGTCTATATGTCCAATATGAGGTGTTTTAACCATTTCGTAGTTACGCTTTTTGAGTTCTTCAGTTAGCCACGACTCTAAGCGGTCTCTAAGAATTGTGCCTTTAGGCAACCATAATGCCATTCCCATACCAACTTTTTGTGAAAAATGGAAAAGTTCTAATTCTCTACCGATTTTTCTATGGTCGCGTTTTTTAGCCTCTTCGAGCATTGTTAAATATTCTTCCAACATTTTTTGTTTTGGAAAACTAATAGCATAAACTCTAGTAAGCTGCTTGCGGGTTTCATCGCCTCGCCAATATGCACCTGCTAAAGAAAGTACTTGAATTGCTTTTATATAACCTGTGCTTGGTAAGTGAGGACCGCGACATAAATCTGTAAAGTTTCCTTGTTCGTAAAAACTGATTGTTCCATCTTCAAGTTCGGAAATAAGTTCAGTTTTGTAATTGTCGCCTTTTTTCTCGAAAGTTGATAGAGCTTCTGCTTTTGAAACTTCTCTGCGTACAACAGGATTGTTTTGTTGGCAAAGCTCTCGCATTTTTTTGTCTATTGCTGGAAAATCATTTTCAGAAAGTGCTTGTCCGTCTGGTAATTCTATATCGTAATAAAAACCATTTTCTATAGCTGGACCAATTCCGAATTTTGTTCCAGGGAATAAAGATTCAATAGCTTCAGCTAAAACGTGTGCTGAAGTATGCCAAAATGCATGCTTCCCTTCTTCGTCTTCAAATTTGTGTAAAACAATTTTTGCATCTTCATAAATAGGACGAGTTAAATCGCTTAATTCCTTATTTATGCTAATAGCCAAAACTTCCTTAGCTAATCGGGGGCTTATGTTCTCCGCGATTTGCAAGCCATTTACACCTTTTTCAAACTCTCTGGTCGAACCGTCTGGTAATGTTATCTTTATCATCAAAATTTTTTTTCGCAAAAATAATCAAATTTACCATATAATAAGCAAGTAAATGTGTAAAAATTTTATTTTCAAAAACTTCGTGAAATAAATGTCAATTTGTAAATTAGTTTTTACCTTTGAGAAAATTTAAAAATTAGAACAAAATGAAAAGAAATCTACTAATTTTTGTGCTTATTTTTGTTTTTGTAAATAGTGCACATTTTGCTTTTGGACAAAAAGACGAAAAACAGTTTGGAGTAAAATTTAGTGGTTATGTAAAAAATGATTTTTATTACGATACAAGAGAAGTAGTGAATGGGCGAGAAGGACATTTGTTACTTTGGCCCCAAAGTCCAAGTTATGATACAGAAGGCAGAGATATTAATGCTCATGGAAAATTTCATTTTTTAGCAATACAAACAAGACTTACAGGGAACATAACTGGACCAGACGCTTTAGGAGCAAAAACTTCAGCAATGTTTGAAGGAGAATTTTTTGGAAGTAGCGATTCTGATATTAACGGTTTTAGATTACGCCATGCCTTGATAAAATTAAATTGGGAAAAGTCAGAAATCTTAACAGGACAAACTTGGCATCCAATGTTTGTTACAGAAAATTCGCCTGGAACAGTTTCTTTTAACACAGGTTTAGGTTTTCAGCCATTTGCTCGAAATCCACAAATTAAATATACGTTTAGATTAGGTAATATTAGACTCGCAGCAACTGCTTTTACTGAGAGAGATTTTCAATCAAGAAATTTAACAGGAACGCCCTCGGGTGACTATATTAGAAATGCAAAAATACCTGCTTTGAACTTTAGTTTTAATTATGGTAAAAATAATAATGAGGCTAAAACAGCTTTTAATACAGGCTTTGCTGTTAATTATAAAAATATTAGACCATCTTTAACTACTCCTTTGGGATATATTACTAAAGAAAATGTAAGTGCATTGTCGGCTCAAGTTTATATTATGAAGAAATTTAAACCTTTAAGTGTCAAATTTGCCGCATTATACACAGAAAATGCAAATGAAATGTTTATTCCAAGTGGTTTCGCTATATATGAGATAATAAACTTAACAAAAATGGAATATGCGTATTTGCCAACTCGAAATGCTATTAGCTGGATTGATATTGCTACGACAGGAGAAAAATGGCAATTTGGAATATTTGCAGGATATAATCATAATTTAGGAACAGTTAAAAATATTATGGTGTCGCCTGTTGGTTTAGGTGTAGGTATTGAGCATTTATACAGAGTGTCGCCTAGAGTATATTATTTTGCTGGAAAATTACAAATTGGTGCAGAAATCGAATACACAGTAGCTGCTTATGGAGATGGAACTTATACCACAAAAGCAATTCCTCAAAATGCTGAAGAAGTTGCTAATCTAAGGCTATTGCTAGGAGTTTTTTATCATTTCTAAAATAAAAACATAAACTTATTTCAGTTTTAGCTTGTCAATTACTAATAATATCTTAAAAACTAATTTTTATTAAATAATATTTTTTATTTTTGTAATGAAATAAAACAAATATAGAGAGAACGGGACTGGTGTTCCAATCGGTCTTCAAAACCGATAGCAGGCGGATAAAACCGTCTGTGGCAGGTTCGATTCCTGCTCTCTCAGCTAATAAATTGCTCTTTTTAAAAAGCATTTATGTCTCGTTTAAAAATTATTAAAATTTTTTAAGATAGACTAAAGTTTTGTTAAAGTCTTGAAAATGTGAAACAAAAAGCGTTGAAATTGCGTTATTTTTATTAAATTATGGGTGAAAAAAAGTAGAATTTTAAAAAATTTTGAATATGAAATATAAACATGTTTTAATTAGTTTTTTTAGTGGAATAATTGGTGCTATTATTGCCGTTTTGATTATTGATTCGTACAAAACATCTTCTGATGGTGAAATTAAAAACCAACATAGTTTAGTAGCAGACTATTATTTGAATAAACAGCATCAACTTCCTGCAACAACGGTTGCAAATCCATTTCTATTTAGTCCAAGTTCGAGTTTTGATTTTACTTCTGCAGCAGAAATGAGTGTTCCCGCAGTTGTTCACGTAAAGACTCAATATAGCCAACCAAATTATACTTTGTATGATTTTATTTTTGGTACTTCGCCACGATATTCAACTCCTGTTTTAACTTCTGGTTCGGGAGTTATAGTTTCGCCTGATGGTTATATTGTTACAAACAATCACGTTGTGGAAGATGCGGAAACAATTGAAGTTGTGTTGAATAATAAAAAATCTTATTCAGCAAAACTTGTTGGACGTGATGCTACTACAGACATCGCTTTGTTGAAAGTTAATGCTAATAATTTACCTTTTTTAAATTATGGCGATAGTGATAATATAAAAATTGGCGAATGGGTTTTAGCTATAGGTAATCCATTTAATTTAACTTCAACTGCAACTGCTGGGATTATTAGTGCAAAAGCACGAAATATTAGCATAATGTCAGAAAATATGGCTATAGAATCTTTTATTCAAACCGATGCGGCAGTTAATCCAGGTAATAGTGGTGGCGCTTTAGTAAATACAAAAGGCGAACTTATAGGAATAAATACAGCAATAGCTTCGCGAACAGGTTCTTTTGTAGGGTATTCTTTTGCTATTCCAGTAAATATCGTGAGAAAAGTTGTTGCCGATTTAGTTGAATTTGGAGAAGTACAGAGAGCTTATATTGGAATTGATTTGTTGGATATTGATTCAGATTTGGCTAATCAACTTTCTATTAGTAAAATCGAAGGTGTTTATGTGGCAAATGTTTTAGCAAATGGAGCAGGCGACAAAGCAGGATTGAAAGCAGGCGACATAATTACTGCTATAAATGATACTAAAGTAAATTCTGTTTCTGAATTTTTAGAATATTTAAGCCGCTTTAGACCTGGAGATAGAGTAAATTTGTCTGTTAAGGGTGGGCGTACAACAAAAAATATAAAACTAACTTTACAAAATAAATATGGCGAAACTTCTATAGTAAAATCAGAAGCTATTGATGATTTAGGAGCTAAATTCGAGGTTTTATCCGACTATGACAAAGCTCGCTATAGAGTGAAAGCAGGAATTAGAGTTACTGATATTTCACAAGGTAAGTTTTTGGCAAATGGCATTAAAAAAGACTTTATTATCATTAGAGTTAATAACGAATTTGTGAATACTGTTAAAGATTTTCAAGATATAATTAAAAAATCTAATGGAAGCCTTTTTATAGAAGGGTTTTATCCTAATGGAAGCTCTGCGTATTACTCGTTTAGACTATAGAGTTAAAAGTTAAAAGTTAAAAGTTGAAAGTTGAAAGTTGAAAGAGGCTGACGCGTCTATTGCTTCGCAGGTTCGCAAGCTCACTCTGCTCGCATGAATTAGTTTTAAACCACAAAAGACACAAAAGGGACAATCAGTTAAAAGTTAAAAGCGATACACTGAACGTAGTTGAAGTGTCGAACCGAGTTTACGAGCTCACCGAAGGTAAAGTCGAAAGTGGATTTTGGATTTTAGATTTATGATTTGAGATTTGTGGAATTAATTCAGTTAAAAGTTATTATCTTATTCTAAAAAAAGTTGATATTTCAACAAATAAATACATTTTTTAATTAGATGTTTTTCGGCAAAAACTATTTTGTAATTATTAAAAATGTATATTTGTAGTTTAATAATCAGTTAATTTAATAATTATGAATAGTAGCAAGGCATTTATAATTTCAGGTTTTGTGTTGTTGCTGATGTTTTGTATTGTGTATGTTGCTTATGGTTATAATAGTGAAAAATCTGATGTTCTTACTCAAGCTAATAATCCTAAATCTTTCAATAGTTTTACAGATCCTCGTGATGGCAATGTTTATAAGGTTGTAAAAATCGGAGAGCAAGTATGGATGGCAGAGAACTTAAGGTATTTACCTAGCTTAGCAGGTTCTGATATGAGTAGAATTGAGCCATGTTATTATGTTTATGGATATGAGGGAACAAATGTTGAGGAAGCTAAAGCAACAAAGAATTATAAAACTTATGGGGTGTTGTATAATTGGAACGCAGCTTTTTATGCTTGTCCCGAAGGTTGGCATTTGCCAAGTGATGCAGAGTGGGCACAATTAGTGGATTTTATAGGTGGAGAAGAGATCGCTGGAGGAAAACTGAAAGAAGCCGGTACAGCACGTTGGGATAAACCTAATACAGGAGCTATCAACAAATTTGGCTTTACAGCTCTTCCTTGTGGAATTTACTTTAAGGAATTTATTGGTATTGGTTCTTTCGGTTTGTGGTGGACTGCTACTTTAGATGATAATCCCTACTATGATATGTTGACACATAAACTTATTAATGATTATGCATTGATTCGAATGATTAATTACGATGAAAATAATGTAGATTGTGCTTTCACTGATACGAATAGTGGGCTTTCTGTTCGTTGTGTGAAAAATGTAACAGTGGTAATTGGATTTAATTCAGCTAATTAAGTTCATAAATTTAAAGTGAGCATTATTCATTTATAACACATAAACCTAAACTGTTTAATAAACCTGGATACAAAACAGTTTCAGTTTCTTCTGATTTAAAGATTTCGTCAGTTTTTACTTTTCCGTCTCTAATAATTGTAAGTCTTGGATTTAGCAAGCCGTTATGTATGGTTTGTTTGTCAATTATTCCTTCTGAATCAATAATTAAATTTTTAAAATCTTTTAAATTGTATTTTTCAAGTTCTTCTTCTATATTTTTAGGATTATTGCTAGTAAAGATTAAGTAAAAAGGAGTGTATTCTAAAGTCGCTCTTTGCTCTGAAATGAACTCAAGAATAAAATCATTGCAACCTATACAGCCTTTTTTAGGATAAATAGTTATTATAGTGTAATTATCTTCTTGTATTAAATCTTTAGAATTTATGAACTCAAGCAATGGGTTCTTGTCCTTGCTGAAAGATTTTTTGAAAACTTCCCTTTCTTCTTTACGTTTTGCTAAATCATTTTTACAAGAATCAATATATTCATCGAAATTTCTATCAGTTTTTACTAATTCCAAATAATCAACATTTATTGTTGAGCTACCGCTTGGATAAATATCTAAAATATAATCTTCTAAATAGTATGCGGGCCAACTTTTGTTGCAATATAATTCGCCTAAGTAATTAAAATCTTTGTCAGCAATAATTACAGAATATAAGTCCCTATTGTTTATATAAAAATTTTCGTTGAAATAGAACTCTAAAAAATATAATTCTCTGTATTTATCATAATGTGCATTTTGGTATGCACATTCTAAAGTATGAAAATGATAAGTTGAAGGAGTTTCCATAGGCATAATTGTATCAATTAAACGAGACTTGAATGAATGTGTTATAAGTTTATCATTTATATAATCCCATTCAAAAATACTTGAAGAATAATTATAGCGTATTAAAGGAAGATTGTTTTTTGAAATGGAAAAATAATCGACATGCCAACTTGTTGGATAATAAATTCCTTCTTCTATGTATGGAAAACTATATAATTTTGAAACATAAAATTTTTGTTCTTTAATATTATATCGTAAAGCTAATGGAAGGCGATTTTCCATAAATTCCTTGGTGCCAACATGACCTTTGTACTCGCTAAAAGTTGCAAAAATAACATTATCGCCAATAACTGGAATTAAATTACTATTTAGCGTTGGTGGAAGTAAATTAGAAAGTTTTAAATGAGCTGGAATATCTGTTGTGTCGATGTTATAAGGAAACTTAGTTTTAATATTTCCGTTATAATCTATTAATTGAAACTGACCGGGTGTTGTAATGTCAATTTCAACTGGACTTGAGTAATTGTAATAAATGAAGATACTGTCTTTATTTTGATAATAGAAAGAACTTAAAGTTCTAGTACTATCAGTTAATATTTCATGCTCTTTTTTACCTTCGTCAATATTGTAAAAAGCGAGCTTTTTTCCCGCTACATTAAGAATTATTATGTTTTTCCCATCAATATTTATTACTTGCTCTTTAGCAAAAACATAATCAATGTCGCCGTCTTCTAACTCAATTTGTTTTGATTTTACAATTTTTAAATCATAAACACTTGGTTGAGGTTTTTCTTTGCAACAAGCAGAAAATAAGATTGCTATTAGCATTAACTTTAAAACAGTACTTTTCATAATTATTTTTTTGAGAGTTTAAAAATGTCTTATTTCTAAACGGTTTAACTTGAGAAATATTTTGTAAAAATACTTAAAATATTTTTTTAAAATTTATATTTCGGTTGAAATCATTGTGTTGCCCTTGCGGGCAAGGCTTTTGTAGGACTAATTGCCGTAGGTTGCCACCTACGGTTAATCATATGTTGTCCTCCGGACAAATCAGTTAAAAGTCAAACCTAGCTAGCTTAACAAAACAAAATTTAATGAAAAAGTAAGGTGTTTTATAAGTGTCCAAATGCAAGGCATCTGAGATTGAGAACGAAGGAGCGTACTTAGTACGTGACTGAGTTTGAATATCGAAAGTAACGAAGCAGTTGGATACTTATAAAATACCGTTACGCGTCAATTTTTGCATAAGTAGCATGAGTTTCAATAAACTCTCTTCTAGGAGCAACTTCGTCGCCCATTAGCATAGCAAAAATATGGTCTGCTTCTCCAGCATTTTCTATAGTTACTTGTCTTAAAGTTCTAGTTTCTGGGTTCATTGTAGTATCCCAGAGCTGTTCGGCGTTCATTTCTCCAAGACCTTTGTAGCGTTGTATATGTAAACCTGTTTCTTTGCCTTGTCCTAGAGTTTCAATAATATCTAATCTTTCATTTTCAGACCAAGCATATTGTTCAGTTTTTCCTTTTTTAATTAAGTAGAGTGGTGGTGTAGCAATATATAAATATCCTCCTTCTATTAGTGGTTTCATATATCTAAAGAAGAAAGTCATAATTAAAGTTGCAATGTGAGAACCGTCCACGTCGGCATCCGTCATAATTATAATTTTATGATAACGCAATTTTTCTAAGTTAGCAGCTTTACTGTCTTCTTCAGTTCCAATTGTTACTCCAAGCGCAGTGAATATATTTTTAATCTCGTCGCTATCAAAAACTTTGTGAGGCATTGCTTTTTCTACGTTCAAAATTTTTCCTCTTAGTGGTAATATAGCTTGGAAATTTCTATCTCTTCCTTGTTTTGCTGTTCCACCTGCCGAGTCCCCTTCCACAAGGTAAAGCTCGCAATTTTCGGGATTTCTATCAGAACAATCGGCTAATTTACCTGGAAGTCCAGCACCTCCTAATACATTTTTACGTTGAACTAATTCTCTAGCTTTACGTGCAGCATGACGAGCAGTAGCAGCTAAAATAACCTTGTCAACTATAGCTTTTGCATCTTTTGGGTTTTCTTCAAGATAGTTTTTCAATAAGCTACTAACAGCTTGGTCAACAGAAATACTAACTTCAGAGTTACCAAGTTTTGTTTTGGTTTGTCCTTCAAATTGTGGTTCTTGAACTTTTACAGAAATAACACAGGTTAAACCTTCTCTAAAGTCATCTCCATTTATTTCAAATTTTACTTTAGATAATAATCCGCTTTCTTCGGCGTATGATTTTAAAGTTCGTGTTAAACCACGTCTGAAACCTGTGAGATGAGTACCACCTTCAATAGTATTGATGTTGTTTACATAACTATGAATGTTTTCTGTAAACGAAGTATTGTATTGCATGGCTATTTCTACAGGTACATCATTTTTTTCGGTTGAAATATGAATAATATTTTCTGTAAGTTTTTCACGTCCTTGGTCTAAGTATTCGACAAATTCTTTTAAGCCATGTTCAGAATAAAATTCTTTGGATTTGGCTATTCCATTTTCATCAACTTGTCTTTTATCTTCTAAAATAAGTCTTATACCTTTGTTTAGGAAAGCTAATTCTCTTAGTCGAGAAGATAAAATATCAACTTGGTATTCTGTAGTTATGAAAATTGAGTTGTCGGGCCAAAATTCTACGCAAGTACCTGTTTCTTCAGTTTCTCCAATTACTTTCACATCGTGTAATGGTTTTCCTATAGAATATTCTTGGAAATAAATTTTGCCATCTCTTTTAACTGTTGCAGTTAGCTTTGATGAAAGGGCATTGACGCAAGAAACCCCAACACCGTGCAATCCACCCGAAACTTTGTAAGAATCTTTGTCGAATTTTCCACCGGCATGTAGAACTGTCATAACAACTTCAAGAGCAGATTTGCCTTCTTTTTCGTGTAAATCAACAGGTATTCCACGTCCATTATCTTCAACTTTTATTGAGTTATCTTCGTTTATAGTAACTTTAATTTTATCGCAATAACCTGCTAAGGCTTCGTCTATAGAGTTGTCAACAACCTCATAAACTAAATGATGCAAACCTTTAGTGCTAATATCGCCAATATACATGGCGGGTCTTTTACGAACTGCTTCTAGTCCTTCTAAAACTTGAATACTGTCAGCAGAGTAATTTCCATTTCCATTTTTTCCATTTGTGTGAGACGAAGTGTCATTGCCTCCGTTTTTTTCTAAAATCTCTTTATTTTCGTCCATATCTAAATATTTTTATGTCTTTTTTTAAAAGCATACAAAGGTAAGAAATTTTATGGATATTTCTAAATTTTTTGGCTTATAAATTTCTTATAGTTATTAACAATTTAGAGCTTTGTAAGCAGGTGTGTATTAGTTAGTTGCGTAAAATTGTTAATAGTTTTTTCACTATTATTTGCAAGTTAGAAAATTGATAGAAATTATTTAATTTTCGTTAAATTTTGTTTAGAATAAATATTTTAATCCTAGCATAAAATTAAAGCCATGAGACATATAATTATTCCAAACATATTGTTTTTGTCCTGTTATGTTGTTTAAGTTTAAGAAAGCTTGGAAATTTGAAGCAAAACTATATTCACCATATAAACTAACGTCAACAATAGGTTTTAGTTTTTTCTCAACAATATTAAGGTCTGCATCGTATTCTTTTGCATATCTAGCACCAATAAAATCAGCATTAAGTCCAAAATTTAATTTATTATCGAATTTATAATTTGTGTTTAATCTAACATCAACTGTTGGCATATGCCATGGTTTTTCTCTATTTTTAATGTAAGAATAATGATAATAATGTCCTTTTAGATTAATGCTAAGTTTGTCGAATAAATCGTTTAAAGCAATTTCGCCATAACCTGTAAATCTTTCAACGTTTGTATAAATTAAAACAAATTTATTTTCAAGCATAGTTGTAGTATCGTTTACAAAAAATCCCATATCATCAATTTTAGAATAATTAGCATTCAAATGGAAAAATACTTTTCTGCTAATATTTCCTTTTAAACCAACATCAATAACTTGTGCATAATTTGTTATTTTATTAGTATGGAAATTATTGATAAAAGGATTTATGTCTGATAAAAATTCCACAGTATTATTTTGAACATATCCTGTAAAACTTGCATAAGGAATAATTGTGTTGCTAATATTATGTTGAAACTGAACATTTGGATAAATATGATAAGCTACTGGCTGTTTGCTTAATTCACCAGTAGTGTTTACACCTAAACAAATTTGCCAATTATTTGAATAATGTTTGAAATATGGGTTTAAATCAAGAAATGTTTCCTTAAAATTGAAAACAGCACTATCTTGTATTTGGTCATTGTTGAATACAAAACCTAAATCCATACCAAATCTATTTTTCTTAACTAATTTATTTAAGTCGGCTTCAAAATCTATTTTATGTTGTGTGTTTTTTGACTGAGTAAAGAAATATTGGTAAGCCAAATTTGATTTAAAGTTCATTCTTCTCTCAGAACTGTTGTTTGATTCTAAATTTATATTTGCTCTGAGCTTATTATATCTTTGCATTTCCATTTCTTCTCTGTCGCGTGGCTTAACAAAATCAGTTGGTACAATAATATTTGGGTCGTAGCCGTAAAAATATGCTTGGTTTGATTTAAAACTAATATCAGCTCCTAAGGTTGATCTATAGAAAAATCTTTTTGCAAAAGCATTAACTAAATTATTATTAAATCCTGAAAATATTTTTTGGTCGGCAGAATTTTTTACTTTTCCAAATGCTGAATGATGTTTTACAAAAGCTCCTGCAGAATAATTTCTTTGTCTTGTTGTATTGTAATAAACTTCTGCAAGTGGCGACAAATAATTTCCCATTCCTAATTTAATAAGTCCATTATAAAGTGGTTTTAGAGGTTCGCCACTAAAGCTTGCAGCTGTAATTGGTGTTGGTTTAAAGCTAGTTTTAAATAAAACAGGCTCAATCTTGTATTCGAAATGAGGATTAACTTCAACAGTATCAACTATTGTAGGAAGAAATTGCATTCTGTTTGCATCTTTTAAGACAGGAGCAAATTCTGTGTAAATAATAATTCCTGTTTCTTCCAAATTTCCTGGTTTTTCATCTTGTTGTGCCTTTAGATTTAAACCTAAAAATAAAATGGCTATAATTAAAATACTTGTTGTTTTCATGTTCAAAATTTTCATGTTAATTATTCTATTTTAGCAGGTTCTGGTAAACTTATTTCGCTTTCTTTATTCTCATTATCACTATTATTATCTGAGCTTTGTGTATTATCGTTTTCTTCTTCGCCAGATAAGTTTATTTTTAAATTTAACAAATCTTCGCTAGAACGTTTTCCCTGTTCTTCGTCAATAATATTTGCTAATTTTTGGCTAGTTTCGTCTTTTATGCCATCAGTTTCGATAGGATAGTTGTTAAGCAAAGATTGTAAAGTATGTTTTGCAGAGAAAAAATCTTCTCTATCATAATAAATATCAGCTAAACATATTAAAGTTTTTGCTACCCAATAAGCATGTGGCGAATTTGATTGTGCAAACTCATAAGCCAACTCTTCGGCAATGCTGTCTCTTTGCATTTTGTAATGAATTTTTATTACTCTGTACTTTGATTCAGCACCTTCGGCAGATTTTGTTTCGGTAGCTATGTTCTCAAATAAGTTCAAAGCTCTTATTAAATTGTCTTTATTGTAATATGCTTTAGCCATTTTAAAGTGTGATTCTCTTTTTTCTTCATCGTTAGACCTTTCATTATCAATGATTTGCATTGCTGCTGCTATAGTGTTGTCCCAATTGTTTAAGTTGTATGCACATCTGAGTTTTCCTATAGAAGCCAATAATGTTGTTGACTTATTTTCGGATAAAGAGTAGAGTTTATCGTAAAGACTGTATGCCTCTTCCCATGCTTCTTTGTCAAACAAAATGCTTGATGCTTTAATTGTACTTTCTTCAGTAAATGCACCTCTTGGAGCATTTGCAACAACTCTATAGTTTTCTAAAGCTAAATCTTTTTCTTCGAAATAAAAATGTAATTCTGCTTTATAATAATTTGCTTCTATGTAAAATTTACCTTTAGGGAAAGATTTTAAATAATTCGTTAATGAGCTTAGTGCTTCGTTATATTTTTTATCAACATAATTTTTCTTAGCAATTTGCCACATAATTTCATCTTGCTCATCTTCGCTGATGTTTGTTCCGCTTGCATTTGCCCAATCAACAAAGCCGTCAGGGTTATCTTGTTCTATATAAACAGCTTTAATCATGTCGGCAGCATTTTTAGCTTCTTCGGTATTTGGATATTCGGCAATTACTTGTTTGTAAAGTTCTAATGCTTTTGGATAATTCCTTTCGTTGAAATATATTGCACCTAAACTAGATAAAGAAGCTTTTCGCATTGACGAATTTGGAAACTTTTCAATATGTCTATTGTAATAAAATTTTGCAGAATCGGGATTGTTTAAAGTGGTATGAAATGTACGTCCAATTTCAAAATTAGCATTGCTCAAATATTCAGATTCAGGATAGTTTTGTATTAGTCTTCTTAGTGACCATATTTTTTCGTTAGGTTTTTTTAATCCACCATAAGACAATGCCATTTGATATAAAGTGTAGTCTGGCGAAATTTTTCCAATATCAATAGCTTTTTTATAATATTCAGCTGCTGGAGTATATTCTTTTTCAATATAATAGCAGTCGCCAATACGATTTAAAACATCATTTAAAATATCGCTGTTAGCATATCCTGGTTGAAGTTCAAATTTACGAAACCAAGAATTAGCAACTACATATTCTTTTTTGTTAAAATAAGCATAACCCAAATTATAATGTGCTTTTGAATATTCATCAAGACCAACAGAGCCTGTAGTGTTTACAAAATCTTTAAACATAGTAATTGCATCTTCAACATTTCCAAGTCTATAATTAGCTTCGGCTTTCCAATAATGTGCCAAAGCATCAATGGTTTTATCATAAATTTTGTAATCTAAAGACTTGTCAAACATTGTTATTGCTTCATTATATTTTAATTGAGTGAAATATTCCAAACCTCTAAAATATGTTAGTCTTTGATATGCAGCATCAATTTTTGTATTGCGGTTTTGCATTTTTTCAATAGTCGCAATAGATGCTTGATAATTTTTAGTGCTTAAAAATGCGTCAATTAAATAGTCGTATGCTAAATCTGTACGTGGCGAATTTGGATATTCTTTAATATATAAAGTAAAAGCATTAATTGCTTCGTTAAAAGGCGACATAGAAAGTTCGAAACTTAATTGTGCAAAATTGAAAAGAGCATCTCCTTTAATTTTTGGATTGTAATTATATTTTGAAGCAAGCTCGAAAGAACGTAGAGCTTCAATTTTTTTATCTAGTTTTATATTACAATCGCCCATGTGGTAAGCAGCGTTTTGACTTAAAGTGTCTTTCATATTTGCAATTTTGCTAAAAGAATTAGCTGCTTTATCGTATTGTTTGGTGTTGTAGTAAGCAAAACCTAATTCATAATAGTCATAGTCGTTTGCTGAACTTGTTGAATTTACATAATTATTCAAATGTGGAATTGCTTCCGAGTATCTTCCTTTTCTATAGTAAGCCGAACCTAAAAGTTTATTTATTTCAGCTGCTCTACCGCCAGATTCTTTTTCTAAAATTTTTGGAGCATATTCAATTAATTCATCATATTTTTCTTGTAAATAATAAATGTGAATAATGTAAAAAGGAGTGATAGAAGCATAAGAAGGACTTTTTTCTAATTCTAAAAATCCCAATAAAGCTGTTTGATATTGTTCGTTTATATATTTTAGGTGTGAATAAAAATATAATGACATTGGTCCATAAATATTATTTGCATCTTTTGATTCGTAAAATGCTTTAGCTGCTCTATCAAAATCTTTTCTTGCAAAATGACTATAACCAAGTTTAAAAAAATATTCTGATTTTTCATCGGCTTGTAGCAATAATCTATCTGTTTTTTCGTACCATTTAATGGCATTTTTATAATCTTTATTTCTAAATTTAAAGTTTGCCATTTGAAAACTTGCATTATTGCTATTTCTGCTTTCGGGGTGATTTTCAATAAAATTTGTTATTTGAAATTCTGCATCATTATTAAGTAAATTCATAGAAGAAAGAGCATAATAAAAAGCTGCTTCGTCTTTATAAGATGCGTATTCTTGACCATCATGAAGTAATATTTCTGAAAATAATTTTTGAGCAGGTACATACATTCCTTTTTTATATAAATTAATTGCAGAAGTCCATTTGGTTTCCATTTCATTGTAGGCTTGAGTAGTTTGAGCTTGTATTGAAAAGCTTATTAACACGACTAAAGCTGTTGAAATAAATCTGATTTTCATGTTTATACTTTTTTCAAAATTTATAAATATTCAAAATTACAAAACTTATCGTTAGTAGTTTTTACAATCTGAAATATTAATTAACATAATCTTGTTTATTACTATATCGTTAGTGTTTGATTTGTGATAATAAAATTTTTAATTTTGTTGTTTATATTTTATAACCTATTTGTAATAAATTTTATTGTTCAAAATTATGGAAGACAGTACATATTTGATTAAGACCGAAAATTTGAATGTTTATCAAGATGAAAATCTGATTTTAGAAAATGTAAATATTGAAATTGACCTTGGCGAGTTTGTTTATTTTATTGGAAAAGTTGGTAGTGGTAAATCAAGCTTGCTAAAAGTTTTATATGCAGAACTTGATATTAAAGAAGGCGAAGCAAAAGTTGCAGGTTATAATTTGAATAAAATTAAAAATAAACATATTCCTATGTTGAGACGAAAAATTGGAATGGTTTTTCAGGATTTTGAATTAATGGCAGATAGGAATGTGTTTAAAAATTTAGAATTTGTTCTGAAAGCAACTAATTGGAAATCAAAAATTGATATTGATACTCGAATAAACGAAGTTCTTGAAAGCGTTGGAATGTTGGATAAGAAAATTTCAATGCCTACAAAACTTTCGGGTGGAGAAAAACAATCTATTAGCATAGCAAGAGCTTTATTAAACAATCCACCATTGATTTTTGCTGACGAACCTACAGGAAATCTCGACCCCGAGAGTGCTGATTCTCTTATGAAAATTTTACACGAACTTCCAAAACAAGGAAAATCTGTTATTATGGTTACCCACAATCATGCATTTTTGAAAAAATATCCAGGCAGAGTGTTTTTGTTCGAAGATGGAAAGGTTACTGAGCAGATAGAACAAGGGATAGATCTAATCAGTTAAAAGTTAAAAGCGATGCACTGAACGTAGTTGAAGTGTTAAAAGTT